>OGPT01003551.1_pt1 | contig 11076 bp, 10 predicted proteins | sample 1552951 | NCBI WGS metagenome assembly OGPT01 (sample SAMEA2580224, study PRJEB22360) | human gut metagenome | biome: human gut; feature: human-associated habitat; material: faeces | place: Denmark | collected 2008/2010
CCCGACATGGCCGACGAGCTTCTCGCGAACCTGCGTTGGACTCGAACGCCCGAATTCGACGCGCGCCTTGCGGGGCTCGCGCCCGCCGCGGCTTGCGGCGGTGCGGAGCTTGAAGAGGCCCGCTCCCTTCTGGCGGCCTGACGGCCGGCCCCGAAGGCGTCAATCATTCCACGTATAGGAAGGCTGTCTTGATCATCGAATCACTGCTCGACACGGACCTCTACAAATTCACGATGCAGCAGTGCGTGCTGCACCAGTTCCCGGGGGCCGACGCCGAATACCGCTTCAAGTGCCGCACGCCCGGCATCGATCTTTCGCCCTTCGTCGACGAGATCAACGCCGAGCTCGACCATCTCTGCAGCCTCTACTTCAGGGAGGACGAGCTCGCCTACCTCGACAGCCTGCGCTTCATCAAGTCGGACTACGTCGAGTTTCTGAGCCTCTTCCATCTGAAGCGCAAGTACATCTCCGTGACGAAGTCTCAGGACTATCCCTGCGGCATCGACATCACCGCGAAGGGCCCGTGGCTGCACACGATCCTCTTTGAGATTCCCGTGCTTGCGATCGTCAACGAGGTCTACTTCAGGAACACGTATCCAGATCTTGACGAGACGGAGGGGGTCGCACGCCTTGAGCGCAAGATCGAGCTTCTGCGCAACGAGCCCGACAACGGCGGGCTGCGGATCTCTGACTACGGTACGAGGCGCCGCTTCTCCAAGGCCTGGCAGAAGAAGGTTCTCCTCAACATGAAGGAGCGTCTCGGCGGCATCTTCACTGGCACGTCGAACGTCATGTACGCCAAGGAGCTCGGCCTCACGCCCCACGGCACGATGGCCCACGAGTTCCTGCAGGCCTGCCAGGCGCTGGGCCCAAGGCTGCGCGACACGCAGGTCTTCGCCTTCGAGATGTGGGCCAAGGAGTACAGGGGCGACCTCGGCATCGCACTCTCCGACGTCTACGGGATGGATCCCTTCCTGCGCGACTTCGACATGTTCTTCTGCAAGCTCTTCGACGGCGTCAGGCACGACTCGGGCGATCCCTTCGTCTGGGGCGAGCGCATGATCGAGCACTGGAAGGCCAACCGCTGCGACCCGAGGACGAAGTCCCTCATCTTCAGCGACAGCCTGACGGTCCCGAAGGCCATAGAGCTCTACGAGCGCTTCCACGGCAGGGTCAAGGTCGCCTTCGGCATCGGCACGAACCTGATGAACGACAGGGGGCCGCAGCCGCTCAACGTCGTCATGAAGATGGTCAAGGCCAATGGGCAGCCCGTCGCCAAGATCTCCGACGCGCCCGAGAAGGGCATGTGCGAGGACGAGGGCTATCTGCGTTACCTCAGGCAGGTCTTCGGACTGCCGCCCGTGGCATAGGAGTCACACGGGCACGATGAAAGGCGCGGACCTAGGGCCTGCGCCTTTCATTTTCCAGTCCTTTCGGCTTAAGGGACCCCTCATTTGTAAAGAAACCTCGGAAAGTTCTGCAGGGATCAGAAAATCCGTGTATGTTTGCATTCTGAGATATTTTGTAACGCGGTGCACATTGGAAAGTACAGTTGGCGCCTCCGCTCCCGGGAAGCGCTTTCGACCGCACCTTCCAACGTACGCCATTTTCAACCGGCGGCCGGCGCTCAGGCGGTCGCCCCAGGGAGTCTCCATCGTGACTTTGTCCATTAAAAGCGTTGCGGCTGCAACTGCAACCCTTCTGCTGCCTGCTGCCGCCATGGCGAGCGACATGAACGGCGCCGAGCTCGGCCTTGCGTGGGCCGTGCCGTTTGCCGGCATTCTGCTTTCCATCGCGCTTTTCCCGCTGTTCGCCCCGCACATCTGGCACCATCATTTCGGCAAGATCTCCGTCTTCTGGGGCCTTGCCTTCCTGATTCCCTGTCTGGTGGTCTACGGCTTCAACGTGGCCTTCTATGAATTCCTCCATGCCATCCTGCTGGAGTACATCCCCTTCATCGTGCTGCTGTTCGCCCTGTTCACCGTGGCCGGCGGCGTGCGCCTGAAGGGCTCGCTGGTGGGCACCCCCGTGGTCAACACCGGCATCCTGGCCGGCGGCATTCACGTCCGCGGCAGCTTCGTCGGTCGTCCGATCGTGAACACCGCGATCCTCGCGCTCGGCGCCGTGCTTGCCAACTTCATGGGTACGACGGGCGCTGCCATGCTTCTCATCCGCCCGCTCATCGGCGCCAACGAGAACCGCAGGCGCAAGGTCCACACCTTCATCTTCTTCATTTTCCTCGTCGCCAACGTGGGGGGCGCGCTGACCCCGCTCGGCGATCCTCCGCTCTTCCTCGGCTTCCTCAAGGGCGTGAGCTTCTTCTGGACGCTTGAGCACCTGATGCTTCCGTGGCTCGTGACCTGCGCCATCCTGCTTGCGGTCTACTTCGCGATCGACAGCTTCATGTTCTCCCGCGACGTCAAGGATGGCTTCAAGGCGCCCGAGGAAAAGCAGGCCATCGGCGTCGACGGCGGCATCAACATCCTGTTTCTCGCCGCCATCGTCGGCACGGTCCTGATGTCCGGCTTCTGGCGCTCGGGCGTGGACTTCACGTTCCTCGGCGTGCACTTCTCGCTCGAGGGCGTGCTCCGCGACGCGCTCTTCATCGTGATCTCCGGCGCTTCCCTGCTGCTCACCACGAAGGCCACCCGCGAAGCCAACCACTTCAGCTGGGATCCGATCCTTGAGGTCGCCAAGCTCTTCTTCGGCATCTTCTGCTGCATCGTGCCGGTGCTCGCCATGCTCCGCGCGGGCCACGACGGCCACTTCGCGCCGCTCGTCGCCCTCGTGACGAACGCCGACGGCAGCTTCAACAACACGTTCTTCTTCTGGCTGACGGGCATGCTCTCCGCGTTCCTTGATAACGCGCCGACGTACCTGGCGTTCTTCAACCTCGCCGGCGGCGATCCGACCGTGCTGATGGGCGAGGGCGCCAAGACCCTGATGGCCATCTCGATGGGCTCCGTGTTCATGGGCGCCGTGACCTACATCGGCAACGCCCCGAACTTCATGACGGTCTCCATCTGCAACGAGCGCGGCATCAAGATGCCGACGTTCTTCGGCTACATGCTCTGGTCGGTGACGCTCCTCTTCCCGACCTTCTTCCTGATGGACATGCTCTTCCTCATCTGAGAGCCGTCCTGACGAAAACAGGCTGAAACAAGGCTGAAAAACAGGTATTAACTGAAATAGAAACCGACCACTCTAATAAATAGAATGGCCAGTGCAGTTTCAGATGATTTTTAAAGGAAATTGATTTCTTTCTCTAATTGGCGAACTGATTCCATAATAGTATTGAAGCTTGGAATATCGCCATATAACATTTCTTTCATGGCTTCATAATCACTGTTCAGGGCAGGAAAGCGGTATTCCGGTGGAATCAGCTTTAAGGTGCCGGGAGTTGCTTCTGGATACTTAGCCCATGCTCTTGGATAAAATTTCATTTTAAAATCAACGACCGTTTTCAGAAGATCTATTTGAGAAAAAGCAACATCTTTTACTGGGGTCTGAGCCATTCTATAGAGATCATAGTAATGTCTGGAATATCGTTGTGGCATATCCAGATGCTCCGGTCTGTTGGCTTCGTGATGAAGAATTGTTGCCTTTTCCCAAAAGGTACGTTCTGGTGAAACAGTAAGAATTTCAGTATTTTTCTGCTCAAAGATTTTTGGGTAGTATACAGCTGTATAAGGTTCAATGCTTGCAAGCTTAGCAGGGGTCCAGGCTGCTAATGCTCCGATTTCCAGGCGTATTACCTTTAGGGTGGAAGGATTTGTGAACAGATTTGGATAAGCAAAAATAACAGTCTGTTTGTCATTCTCATCTATGTAAATATTAGTGTCACACCCCAATTCTAATGACAGTTCTTTTTTTATGGTAGGACAGAACTGTTCTGCAAGAAAAATCTCAGCTCGGTTATTAGCTTCTTTATTAAATGCATCTTGTTTTGTATTGGAGCGTTTTTCCCAGGGCTCCAGTATTCCATAACCCAGTACGCGCCAGTCAAGGATCAAATCAATGTCTTCTGAAAAACGGCTGATCAGATTAAAGGCTTTTGAAAGGCTTGTTCCACCCTTAAAAGTGATGGAGTCTTTCCATGGACAGCGGTGAAATAAATAATCCAGGGTAAAGCATACCCAGAAGTCTTTTTCTACAATAGCATCATTTAAGCCCATTTTATCAGCGGTATTTCGGAAAAGCTCTCTTCTGTCATCATCTGACAGACATGCAATTTTTCTCATAGTGTATTACCTCCGCATATTTGTCGTATTGTATCATAAACCCAGTCGGTGGATTCCGTTGCTTCTTTCAGACAGGTCTGTTTTTCGGATAAAGAGAGTTTTGTTGAAAGAGTCTGGATAACTTCCGGGGTTACATTTTTTTTCCCTAATGTTTTCAATGCCTGAATTACCAGACTTGTCATATGGGACAGACCGGTAATTTCTTTATTAGTTCGGTGTTTGAATTCGAGCTTTGTAGAATTCCATTCATAGGTTTTATAAGGTCCGTCACTGATATAGGACCAGACCGCCGCTACCTGAGTGGAAAGTCCAAGTAAATTAAGGGCAGTGTTCCCGCATGGAGCTATGGTCCAATGATAACTGCGGGCTAATGCCTGTGCAACGGCAGCAGGATCAGCAGCTACATATTCATCGAGTAATTTACTGTATTTTGGTTTTTCATAAATTCCATTTATAATTCTGCGAAGAATATTATCCTTAACAAGGCGATATAATGCTGAACGAACCGTGTTGGTATCAGCGATATCCGCAAAATCAGAAGTGGAAAAAACTGAGCCATCTTCGGAAGCCAGGATTCGACTTTTAATTTCCTGCATATAGTTTTTTGACATATAAAAACCTCCTTTGCAACGAATATTATATATTATTCGTTGCATCTTTGCAATTACATATGGTTCATTATTTATATATTTGCAAGAAATAAAAAATTATTTAGTTGACTGAATACCTTTGTTACCGAAATACATTACATAAACTTTCAAGATCGTGTTGCAGTAAATTCAATAAATCAGTATTATATCTTTATGCATACAAAAATCCTTTAATGGAGCATTATGAGTGTGATGGCCAGATAAACATGTTCAGGTATCTGGATAAATAATCTCGTTTATTTGAAGAGGCTGGAAAAATGCAAATATTTGCATATGCAATCCACCAGTCCGGCAGATGGTACACAGATGAAAATATCGACCGGATGCTTATGGAGAGACACCTTAACAAGAAAGCCAGACGAAGCTCACATAAGAATCATATCAAAGGACCGAAAAAGCGCACAGAGGAAGATGATGAGAGGTTTGCACAGTCGTTTGAGAAAATGATACTGATGGCAAAATCAAAGGAAGAACTAAGGAACACAGAACGGTAATAATAATTGTATTTTGCCCCTCAATCCGCTATACTATAACTAAGTATAGCGGATTGATACGTTTTGTGGAGGTTCATATGGTGAGTACTTTAAAACTGCCGGTAGGAATTGATAGTTTTGAAAAAATCAGAAGGAACAACTTTTATTATATTGACAAGACAAAGCTCATAGAGCAATTGGTTGAAACCGGTGGAGAGGTCACCCTTTTTACACGCCCGAGGCGTTTTGGAAAGACTCTCAATATGAGCATGCTAAAAAGTTTTTTTGAGGTTGGCACGGATGAGTCATTGTTTGATGGCTTATATATTTCAGGCAACAAAGAGCTTTGTGACAAATATATGGGAAAGTACCCGGTTATTTTTCTGTCACTCAAGAGTGCTGAAGGACGTTCATTTGATGATGCAAGATATATGATTACTGAGCTCATTGGGAGGGAAGCAGAAAAATTTAAGTTTCTGGAGCATAGTGAGGCTCTTTCAGAAAACGATAAGGACAGGTATAGGGCTATCATTTCGCTGTGTGATGGTAAATATACGATGGATGAGCAGCTTCTTGTATCAAGTCTGCAGAGTCTGTCGCAGTTATTGTTTATACACTATGGTCAGAAGGCTGTTATCCTCATAGACGAGTACGACGTCCCTCTGGATAAGGCATTCCAGAATGGTTACTATAAAGAGATGGTTTCACTTATCAGAGGACTCTTTGGAAAGGCACTCAAGACTAATGAGTTTCTGCAGTTTGCCGTACTCACAGGCTGTCTTCGTGTATCCAAGGAGAGTATTTTTACAGGTCTCAACAATTTTGAAATCAATTCCATTGTAGATATCGCCCATGATGAACAGTTTGGTTTTACTGATGATGAGGTCAGGAAGCTGCTTACGGATTATGATAGGGCTGAGCGTTACCCTGATGTAAAGGAGTGGTATGATGGCTATCATTTCGGTAATACCGACATTTATTGTCCGTGGGATGTAATCAATTTTGCCAAGAAGCTGGTTTTTGACACATCAGCCAGGCCGAGTGCATTCTGGATTAACAGTAGTGGCAATGACATGGTGAAGCGCTTTGTAGACAAGGCAGACCAGACCACGAGAGATGAGATAGAAAAGCTCGTGGCAGGTGGTTTTGTTGAGAAACAGCTCCGCCTTGACTTGACCTATGATGAGATTGACAATACTATAGACAATCTGTGGAGCGTACTTTTTACAACAGGCTACCTGACTACGGCTGGTGAGGTCAGGCTGCCTGACAGTGAGAGCTATGCCTACAAGCTGGTGATTCCAAATAAAGAGGTGCGTGAAGTGTTTGTTCTCCAGATTCAGGAGTGGTTCAAGGCTGTTGTTGCAAAAGATGATGATACCATGAAGCTTTTATCTGGAGCTATCCTCGATAAAGATGAGAAGCAGATTGCAAGACAGCTTAACATCGTGATGAGCCGCATGATAAGTATACTTGATACAAAGGCTTCTGATGATATGAAAGAGAACTTCTATCACGGTCTGCTCCTCGGCCTGCTTCGCGGAAGCAATCCGGGCTGGCTTATTAAGTCAAATCGTGAGTCGGGAGACGGTTTCAGTGATATTTTAATTAAGCCGGAGGATCCGGATGCAGGCATCGTTATTGAAGTGAAATATGCAAAAGAGATGAAAAACCTTGATGCAGCGTGTGAGGCGGCTATGACGCAGATTAAGGAGAAGAGATATGATGAGGCTCTGCGCGATGAGGGCAGGTGCGATATTTTAGCATATGGCATTGCTTTTTGCAGGAAGAGATGCAGGGTTGTAGGAGAAAAAATAAATGATTAAAAACATAGTATTTGACATAGGAAACGTGCTGGTCAGGTTCCAGCCGGACGAGGCAATGCGTGAGATTGGCATTGAAGAAAATAAAATAGCAGCTTTAGCCCATGCAACATATGAAAACCCTGTCTGGGTTGAGCTGGACCGTGGTGTAATTCCTGAGAACGAGATAATTGATGAGATGGTTAAGGTGGCTCCACAGTATGAGGCGGATATCAGGAGATTTTTCAAAGAGGGAAAGGCTTTTGTCGTAAAGGCATTCGACTATGCAGCAGACTGGATTAAGGAGTTAAAGAGCAGAGGCTATAAAGTGTATTTGTTATCGAATTATCCAAAGGACTACTTCGAGCTTCATACGCACAGTGAACTTAGTTTTGTGTCACTTGTTGACGGCAAAGTCATTTCAGCTATGGTTGGGATGATAAAGCCTGATGCCGGTATTTATCAGTGCCTGTTTGATAAATACAATCTGAATCCGAAAGAATGTGTGTTCATAGATGACAGACCGGAGAATATCGAAGGTGGCAGAAAGCTTGGTATGGAGGGAATTGTGTTTACAGACTATGAGACCGGAAAGAAAAAGCTGGAGCAGATGCTGATGGCAAAATCAAAGGAAGACTAATAAAGGATTGGAGCATTAAAGATGAAGACAGCAATAGTATATGCATCAGTGCATCATGGAAACACAAAAAAGATAATTGACGAGATAGCAAAGACAAAAGATGTCGAGCTGATAGATGCGACACAGACGGTAGAGAAAGACCTGTCGGAATATGATTTAATCGGTTTTGCATCAGGAGTATATGGTGGAAAGTTCCATCAGTCGGTGCTTAAGTTTGCATCAGTCAATCTCACAGACAATAAAAATGTATTTCTTATCTGTACATATGGCGGCAGACCTGTCTTTAAGTCAATTGAGCAGGTGATAGCATACAAACATGACAACATTGTTGGAAGGTTTTCATGCAAGGGATTTGATACGTTCGGACCGTTCAAGCTGATTGGCGGTGTATCAAAGGGGCATCCGGATGAGAAGGATATTGCGGCGGCTGTAGAGTTTTACAACGGACTAACAGAACAGCCAGTGTTTCTGAAATAGGAAAACTTTGAAATAGGAGGATTGAATGTGTGAAGAATGAAATCAATGAATCTGTATATGATATCAATATGGATAAGTTATGTCAGAATTCAATTGAATTAATTAAATATGCACGAAACATTACTGCAAAGCAGGTAAATAATGTCCAGATAATGACCTATTATTCTCTTGGCAGGTGGATTGTAGAAGTACAGCAGCAGGGAAAACACAGGGCTGAATACGGTAAAAAAATCATAATAAATCTTTCTAAAAAATTAACAGAAGAATTTGGAAAAGGCTTTTCAGAATCTACGCTGGAAAAGGCAAGAAAGTTTTATTTAACATATAAGGATCGAATTTCGGAAACACTGTTTACGGAATTTGCAATCAAGAAATCGGAAACGGTGTTTACGATTTTTGAAGAGGAGCATCCGTTTGTGGTAACATGGTCTCATTATCTACAATTGATGAGAATAGAAAATGAGGATGAACGCTCATTTTATGAGATAGAAGCTGCCAGAGAGAAGTGGGGAGTCAGAGATTTGTCACGTCAGTATAATTCTTCTCTTTATGAGAGACTTGCGTTAAGCATGGATAAGGACAAAGTGCAACGCTTATCACAGGAAGGAAATGTGATTACAACCTCAAAGGATGTGCTGAAGGATCCATATGTTTTGGAATTTGTAGGTCTTGAAGATAAATATAATTATTCAGAAACTGATTTAGAAAACAGGCTGTTAGATAATTTGCAGCAGTTTCTTTTGGAATTGGGAAAAGGATTTACTTTTGTGGCAAGACAGAAAAGATTTTCATTCGAAGAAGATCATTTCAGAGTGGATCTTGTTTTTTATAACAGACTGTTGAAATGCTTTGTATTATTTGATTTAAAAATTGGCAAATTAAAGCACCAGGATCTGGGGCAAATGCAGATGTATGTCAATTACTATGATAGATACGAAAAAACAGAGGAAGAAAATCCTACCATTGGTGTATTGTTGTGCAATGAAAAAAATGATGCAATGGTTGAACTGACATTGCCGGAAGATTCTAATATTTATGCATCACAGTATAAACTGTATCTGCCGGATAAGAAACTATTACAGGATAAATTGAAAGAATGGTTACAGGAAGAAGGTGGTGCTGAAGATGAAATTTAATTTTAAAATACAACAGTACCAGACAGATGAAAGATATGTCACAGATTGAGTTGAAATTCGATTCAGAACAGAATGCATTTGGTTTAACAGAGGATTTCGATGATTTGTATATCCCCAAAAAAGCCAGCCGGTTGCAAACGGCTGGCTTTTAGCTATATTAGATTTCAATACGCATAAAACTATAGCTCAAGATTCATATAAATCTCATCACGTTCATCCTGCTCAATACCCAGATAATGCTGCGTGACTTTATAGGACGAGTGATTGTAGACGTCCATCAGCAGAGCAGGTGGTGTGCCGTTCTTCCAGGCGTGATATCCAAATGTCTTTCTCAGAGAGTGACAGCTGATATGTTCATCCTGAACTGTCTCCTCGGCAGCAGTTCTTATAATTCGGTATGCCTGAACTCTGTTTATTGGCTGTCTCCTGCAGGTGGCCTTTGTAAAAATAAACTCATGTTCAGTCGGATGCCGTTCGTTGAAATATGCCCGGAGAGCATCGGTGGCATTGTAGTTTAGAGTGACATAGTTATTCTTGCCGGTCTTTTGCTCGTTGATAAGAAAATGAGAGCGAAATACATGGTGCTCGAAATTGTATACGTTATCCCACTTCAATTTAAGCAGGTCACTGATTCTTAGTGCTGTGTTTAATCCCATAACAATTAAACAGTAATTGCGGCGGTTTGGATGGATATCTTTATAGTACATCCTGAAAGCCGCCAGTTCATCCTTATTTCGGATTGGCTGTGTAGTTCCCATTGAATACTCCTTTGCGGTAGAAAATATTATCAGGCACATGCCGCATGACAGACTCTTCCCCAGAATATCCAAAATCCACAACAAAATAATAGTAATTACAAAAAGCAAAAAATGCAACATTTTATAGTAAAATGTTACATTTTTTGCTTTACACCTATTATATCGGACACCATTTACAGACCTTAACCCCAAAGAAAAGAATTTTTTTAAATAATTTTCTTTACCTTTTTCTATCATTTTTAATTAATTTCACGGGATTTAACTATATCAAGTGAAAGATAAAGCCGTTCTTGATGAAATATGACTAAAACGTCATAAATATTTGATGTTATTTAATCAACTTCTGTTTTGACCCCTTATTAATCTGCGAAAAAATGTAACATTTTACTATAAAATGTTGCATAATTCGGAAAAGCATGGACAAAGCTATTCCCTAGTGCATGGAGGTAGAAAATGCTCAAATTATCATTAAAGGAAGGGCAATATGTAAATATCGGAGACGATATCCGAATCGTGTTCGCGGGTGGAACAGGAAAGCACTGTCGATTACTGATAGATGCTCCCAAAGAACTGAATATCGCAAGATCCAACAACGAACAGGACCCGGCGAAGCGAAAAGATACATATTATCCTGAACCTGAGTTTTCCAGTGAAGCAAAGAAACAAATCAAGCAAATCATCTGGAATGAGAAAGAACGTCAGAAAAAGACGCAAAGCAACTAATCAAGTTAATAGGCGGCCGTGGCAGATGCCACAACCCGGAAAGCCGTTTGTTATAAAACAACAAAGTGACTGCAAATACCAATAACAAAGCAGTTACTAAACACCTCGGGAAAAGGATTTTCAGAGGTCAAACATAATAACCCATGAATATGGGACAAGGAGGATTATATTATGGT
>OGPT01003567.1_pt1 | contig 11031 bp, 9 predicted proteins | sample 1552951 | NCBI WGS metagenome assembly OGPT01 (sample SAMEA2580224, study PRJEB22360) | human gut metagenome | biome: human gut; feature: human-associated habitat; material: faeces | place: Denmark | collected 2008/2010
AGGGAGTCAACACAGTTCCTAGATATAGGAGGTAATTATTTGAGATTAATAGATTTATATTCAGATTACTTCGCCAATTGGTTATCTGGTGGCAATCTGATAAATCAGGAAAAAATTTCTCTTTTAGGGATTAAACCACTTTATGATCGTTTTGTTACACATAAAATGATTAGTAAAGCTTGGTACATTTACTCTTTTCCTGTACATAATGATTTAAACATAACAGAAGTAATTCGTAAAGAAATGTTCAAGTTGTGCCCAACGGTAAAAACAATTGTACACACCTACAACGTTCCTTTACGAATGAATGTAAATAATGATGTCTTCAAAAGACAATTCCACCGTGCTGAGGATGATTATGCTAAATACAATGCAGTCTTTAACCAGTTATCACAGTCTGAGCAAGCAACTGGACACACTGGTTACACACAAGACGGTAGGAAGTTTTATATTACAAAACATCAGTTAGATAGAATTAAAGATAACTATGATAGCTATAATTATATCTATCAAACAGCTACAAGTGGTGGTACTTTTGTACACACATACTATTTCATACAAGCGTCTGCACCTACTAAAAGAGACATGAAAATCTACAAGAAAGAATTAATGTCTTTGCTTGGCTCACTTAATGTAGGGTTTAAAGAAGTTGTAGGCAGGATTGGAACATACTTATCTAACTTCGGACCTGCAACATACATTAGAGATGATGTACGCAGATTTGCCCCAATGTTAATGAGTAATGAGAATTTAACTGAGCAAATGCCATACAAGACAAAAGGTCTCGTTGGTGGTAAAGGATTGCTACTTGGTTTGGATGCCGAGACGAAACTACCATTGATGGTAGACTTCTTTAACTCAGGAGCAGCACAGGTAATAATGATGTTAGCGAAGTCTGGTGCAGGTAAGACATTTAGTGCTTTTCAAATTGCTCTAAGTCTGATAGCGTTAGATATTCATGTTTCAGCCATTGATATTAAAGGTCGTGAATGGAGAAAACTTCTTAAGTTTGTTGATGGTGTTGAGATTAATATGGACGATGAGAATCCACGTTTTGTCAACACAATGAGACTTGATGACTTTGGATGCACAAGAGAGAACTGCGAATACTACTTTAGAATGGCAGTAAGGGCAACAGTTAACTTACTTTCAATCATGGTTAATTTAAAACCAGAAGAGGGTAACGTCACCGACTTAGAAACCATTTTAGAGCAGGCAGTCTTAAAGTACTTTTCACAGAATAACGTGGATTCAAAGAATCCAAAAACATTTGTTAATACAAGAAGAATGAAGTACGCTGATATTATTGATATTATTTCCGATTTAGCCACGACCAAATCTTATAGCGAAGATCAGCGTGAATTATGCTCAGTAATTAGAACTCGCTGCTCAACTTACTTTGTAACAGAGGGACGTTACAGTAAAGCATTTAAGAATGAAATTACCGTAGCTGAGGTTCTTAGAAAACCATTAGTAATCTACTCTTTCAATAAGAACGCCGATGTAATGCTTGACACAATGGACACTCTAAGAGTTTTTATGGTGCAGTATTTAGACACGAAAAAGCAATCCATTAGAAAAGAGCAGAAGTTACATACAGCGGCTTTCTACGAAGAGTTGCAAAGAAGTAATCAATTTGGTAAACTAGTAGAAACAATAAGTCATGCTGTAACAGGTTCTAGAAGTAACAACGTAATGATTTTCCTGTTGCTCAATGCTGTATCAGTTTTCAACAATAATGAATTGAATGCTATTAAGTCCAACATTACCACCAAGATAGTTGGTAAGTTAGAGGACGGTGATATTGACCTTTTAGTCAAGGAGTACGGTTGTAAGCCAATTCAGAAGCAGCTAGAGAAGATTAACGACAAATCTACCAACAGATGGCAAAACTGTTTTGCAATTCTCTACGACACAGGAGTTGATGTCGACAAAGCTATCTACAGAACTGTTGTACCTCAATACATGCTTGAGCAATTCAAGACAAGAGATTTTAATGAGAACATTAAATAGGAGTAAGAGATTTAGCCAAGAACTCTTTGCTTCGATTTAGTCCAGTCCCTCTAGGTGTAACAGCCTTTTGGGACTTTAATAGAACAAGGCTTTAATTGAGTAGCAAGTCCGCAATCCATGACAGAGGTAAAGACTTGTGATTTAGCCAATAGAACTAAAATGGCAGTACTGCTATCTTTAGATCAAAGGAGCGCAGCAACTGCTAAGTACGAATTTTAGTTTTTAGCCCAGTAAAATAGAAAGGAGAAATAGTATGCTAAATGTTTGGTATAAAGGTGGAAATGTAACTGTATTGACAAATGCACCTCTTTATTTCGATGGTGTTTTTGAACCAGAATGGTTTGATGATCCACTCGTAAAAGAAATGGTAAAAGATGTTGATGATTCCGAAGTGGTTGGTCCATACTTAATTATTAGTCCTGTACTTGGTCCAATTGCACCAACACATTTATCAGGAGGAGTTAAAGTTTTAATTCTTTTACTTAAAGATCCTAATTTTATTTACAATATTTCGAATTGTGGAGATAATTGTGCAAAATGGATTCTTAAAATTGCCGAAGAAAAAGCTTTGATTCAGCATGAAGATTTAGTAGTATATTTGGAGCACATTATGCGTTTTGAGAATAATTTTTGTATAAAGATTTTAAATACAGGTAAAGAGGTTCGTACTATGCAAGATTATGTTTTAGAATTATTCAAAGCAGAAGCAATGGTTACTTCCGGTAAATTACCCGAAGCTATTTTTGATTAGGGGTGATGAAATGAAAGGTATTTTTCATTTTGAAGTGAGTAATAAAAAACAATTTTATTCTTTTGATGTAAAACGAAATATTACAATTTTAGAAGGTAATAGCGCAACAGGAAAAACTACGTTACTTGAAATTTTACAAGATTCTAAAACTATAGAGAAAAAGCATACATGTAAGGTTATCACAAATGCTAATTATTTTGTTTATTTAAGAAGCGATCAAAGTCGAAACTGGTTAGAGGTTTTTGAAGGATTGTACGATACAATTATTTTTATCGAAGAAAATAACAGATTTATTTATTCAGTAGAATTTGCTGAATATGTTGCCTTATCTGGTAATTACTTTGTAATAGTAAGTAGAAATTCAATAAAAACTTTACCTTATAGTTTTCAAGAAATTTATAAAATAGAGAGTAGTAAAAAAGGTTTACAACAGGTTTACACATTTAAAGAAGTTTATTCTAATTTTCCTGAAATAAATTCTAATATTGATTTAATTATCACTGAAGATTCTAAATCAGGTTATCAATTTTATAGTCACTTCTTTAACCAAGTAGAAGTAATAAGCGCAGGTGGTGCTGCAAATATTTTAAATGAACTTATTTCAGCTAAAGCCAAAAATATTCTTTGTATTGTAGATGGTGCAGCATTTGGTTCACTGATTAGTGATTGTTATGAGTTTTTGGAATCTGATTTTGACAAACGTATTACTTTTTATTTACCAGAAAGTTTCGAATGGGTACTTTTAAAAGCAGGTGTTATTTCATTTGGAAATTTAACACAGATACTTGAAAATCCGTCAGATTACATCGAATGTAAGGAGTATGTAAGTTGGGAAAGATACTTCACCCATCTAGCCGAGGAGTACTCAGATTCTAAATGGAAATACACTAAAGGCACATTACATCAATTTTATTATAATAAACATAATCAAGAAAAAGTAAAAGATATTATGCCAGAAGAGTTAAAAAGATTAAGTAATCTTAAAATAATGGATTTTAAATCCGATAATAATAAAATGTCATTATTTTAATTTTGACATAATTATCAACAATTTAGCCCAGTAAAATAGAAAGGGAATACTTCACAAAGTGAGATCCAAGAAGATCCAAGCATACCCAAAACAATAAAATATTTTACTTTAACTCAGAAGCCTTTGGTATAACAGCCATTGGCTTTTTTTAATTTACATTAAGAATACACTCAGAAAGGAGTTTACTATGTATTTCAAAAGAGACATAGACAAGAAGTTATTAAAACACTTTAGCCAAGAAAATCCGACACCTTTAATTGTACGTGGTGCACCCGATGTAGGTAAGTTCACTAGTTTGCTTAATTTAACAGGAAACTTTAAAATAGTAAAAGTCATTGACCTGACTGATTTCAAATCAAGATCTAACATAAAGTTCAATTCCAAATTAGAACCTCGAAATGTCGGAACAGATGACTACACACAACTAGAATTCCTCATACAGAGTGAAACAGGGGAAGAGTTCCTAGAAGACCCAAACAATTTACTAATTCTTCGTAATGCCGACCATGTCTTTGGACTCCTAAGCATTGTATCACGACTTGGAAAATACAATAACTGTAAAATCGCAGTAACAGTAATAAGTCCGCACTTCTTTGGTGACACATCTTATCTTGTAACAGACTTAACTATCATTGGAATGAAAACAATGACGATCAAAGAGTTTAGCAAAGCCTACAACACCTACAGAACATCAGACATGGGAGCAAGCCCTAAAGATGTCTTTAAGTTGTACAAACAGTGTGGAGGTTTTCCAAGATGTCTGGAAGCATACTTAGATCCTGAGTTAGAAAAGATCAAACCAAAATACATCATCATAAATTATGTCTATAACTTCGCTAAGTATTTTGGTTATAATTACGAAGTCATTTTTGATTTCTTAACTGCTTTCACCAGAGTGGCTTTAGCCCAGAACTTCATCTTTACAGACATTGCTTTTGACTTAACTAATTATTTAGAAAGAACATACTTTAATTACGCCTTCAAATATGAACAGGTAAGAGAAATACTGGCAGAGTTGATTAACTATGGCATTTTAGCCAAGAAACCTATCTACGATATGCAGAAAGGAAATGATACAGAATACTACACTTTACATTTCACAGATATTCTTTTTCATAACTACTTTATCCAAAGTATCCTATGCACAGAAAAAGCAAAGGCAGCAGCAGACTTAACTTTTTATATTTATGATGCACGCAGGGCAGGATGTTTAACTAAAGATAAAAATACATTCCTACGTAAGTGTAATGATGATGTGTGCTATGAATCGAATACATCCGCAGACATTAATAAGTACAAAGATGTGTGCTATGAATCAAGCACATCTGAAGACATTGATAAGTGCAAGGATGTGTGCTTTAGCCCAGACTACTCTATTAACGTTATACCTGAGGTGCTTTTCATGCTACAAAAGACAAAAAGTGAAGAAAGAACATTTATTACCTTTAGCAAAGAGATGGAGAATGCACTTTTAGAAAAATACTCGGACTCCAGAGTTCTCCGATATTCCAAGAAGAAAATCCATAAACTGTATGGATTAAAGAAGAAAAAGAAATAAATTACAAGAAGGAGGTGTTGATTTGAATTCAAAAGAAAACAAAGAACTTTACTTTGAACGTAAAATGGACACCACTTTAGCCAAGTGGAAGAAAGATCCTTACAGACAACCCTTTGCATGACCGATAGTGGTAGAGGCCTTGTACACCACTAAAAGAGTTCTAAAAGACTTCAAGAAAATCACAAAGGTCTAACATATCTCTAAGGATTGCAACACACTTTCAAAATGCTCAGCACATCCAAGAGAACCGCAAAAGAATGATAACACTCACCATAAGCACTTAGGACTAAATTCCCTGAGTGCTTTTATTTTACCAAAACAAAGAACACAATAATAATTTTATTACAAGAAAGGAAATACTAAAAATGATTAATGACACATTACACATCGGAGATATCGTAGTTGGAGCTAAACAGCCTTTCTCAACAGAAAACAGACAATCATACTTAATTCTTAATTTTGCAGAACATACAGAAACGGGAAATGCGCTTATTGTTTATCAAGAAGTTTACACTGGTAAAATTAGATGTGGACTGCTTGAGACCTTCATGGCTAAAACAGAATTGTTATTAGCTAATAATTTCTGCTTTAGCCAAGCATGCATCACTTTAGGAGAAAAACATAAGTTTTATCCAGGAGATATAGTTAGACATTTCAAAAGAGAAACCGTTAATGAAGATGAATTAGGTAGTGGTAAATATCTCTATGAAATTCTTTATTATGCAGAATACCTCGAAGAGGACGTTGTGGTGTACAGGGCTTTAGACGCTTTAGCCGAGGAACCATTCAAAGTCTGGGTAAGACCAGTTAAAATGTTTGAGTCAGAAGTAGATATGGAAAAATATCCAAACATTAAACAGCAGTACAGATTTGAATTAGCATTACGGAGAACTAATAATAGCACAATAATGATGAATCATTAAATAGGAATTAACACTAAAATTATTAAGGAGGTTCTATGTATTTAGAAAGAAAAATTGATAATGATCTTTACATTTGGCAGCACAATGTTAATGATGTTCTAGTAGTCCAAGGACCACCTTGCGTTGGTAAAACAACCAGCATTCAGCATTATGTCAAAGAGAATTTCGAACACTATTACATCATTGATTTAGAAGACAAGATCGGAAAGAAGTTCTCAAATAAGTTCTCTAACGACATACAGAACTCTAAGGACTTTAGCCAAGATCTTTCACAAGATGGTGATACACATGGGTTACACCCTGTCTTTTCTTTCATTTACAATAATGAAGGAGCGTTGGACAATACTAAAAATTCAGTACTGATAATAAAGAACTTACAGTTTAGCAAAGACCCAACTGGTTTAATAAACTATTTAAATCAGTTTGACTTTAGATTAATTTGCACTCTTGAGGACTCTTTAGCCAAGTATTCTAACATTGTATGTTCCCCACTTACCTACATTGCCAAAATGACTGGTATTACTTTCCAAGAGTTCTTAGGTCTCTACGGAGCCGAAGAAGACTACATTACAACAGTAGATGGCATAGGAGTCCAAGAAGCAGATGGCAGAAATGACAAAAATGGCAAACACAATCCTGACGGTGAAGAGTCTAGTGACAAAGCAAGTAAAGTATTAAAAAATAATAATTACAATTTAGGAATTGCTCTTAATAATTCAGCTTCACTACTTTCTAGTTACATGTCAAACTCAAAAGCTAATCTTTCAAGTCTTACAAGTTCTGACAAAGGACGATTAATCTTCGCAGCAATAGCAGCTCATTCAAACAATTGGTTCTTTAGTCAAGATGCGTACAAATACTTAAGCGGTCATCGCAATGATTTTATAGATGCATGGAATAAGCTTTATCCAAGTGAAAACGTCAGTAGTAGTAAAGCTTTAGCCCAGGTAAAATCACGTATTAGTAATTTAAACACAGCAATCAAAAACATTTCAGGAGAGTCCCTTACATCCGCACAAACCAAAACAGTTTACGAAACAAACAGTGATTATGATGATTCAAAATACAATAAGAAGCGTGGTTGGGGTAGTGTTTACTGTGTTGTTAATAAGAAAATTAAATATGCTGATGGAAAAAATCACACATTAGTAAGTTGTTATGATTTAGTAGGTGGTGGTTACTTAGTGAGTGCTTGCATGATGGGCAAATACGTTTACGCTAAAATGCTAAAAGTATCTGGAGTTGGTATAGATCCAACCAATCCTGCAACATACCTGAACAATTTAGCCAAGTCTGGTACTTATGTTCCGGGTGGTAGTAACAGCAGTTCTAATAATGGAAGTTCATCAACCAATTCTAAAGTGAATACCTGGTTAAGTCAACAGGGAATCGAAGTGAGCACTTTAGCCCCGAAACAAGTTTCATTGATGGAAGGTATTTACGGTCGTTTAGGAACAAAGCCTGCAGGCATAGTAAAGGTTGTGACGGTTATTGTTATGATTCAAACAATCCGTCCCATTTAGATGCAGCTACTTTCATTTGGAGAAGTTTTTACGATGCTGATATGAAAATTAATGCGTTATCATGCAGGGATTTGGTAAAGGATGGTCACTTTAGCCGAGTAGCTTGGAAAGCCAGAAAACCTGGTGATGTACTTGTTACATTTGGAGAGAAAAAGGCCCATGCTATGTTTTACTTAAAAGATAAAGGGAATACTCTTACAGTTGCAGAAGCTACAGCTGGTAAAGAATCAAAGGTAACCGATTTAGCCCGAGGAACAACTATTTACGCAAATAAGAGTGGAAGTAAAAATACAGTACATTATGGTAAAAAGGGTGGAAAGAAATATGTACTTCTAAGATACAATGGTATTACTAACTAAAACTGTGAATTGAATTACCATCGTAAAAACAGCATTCCTTTATAAATTTCTAAAAGGAGATACAAAAATGGCAGATAATGTAAACAAAGTAACACAAGACACTATTGAACAGCAGAGAGCATTACTTTTAAGCTTACGTAGTAAATTGGTAGGGCAAAGACATACTTTACCTTATACAATTTACAAAGATGAGGAAATCGAGAACCTTTTAGCCAAGCAACCTCACACAATAGAAGAGCTTAGCCAAGTTAAGGGTTTTCCGGATGGCGGAAAACGTCTTAAAGGATTTGGAGAAGCAATCCTTGAAGTTTTCAACAATACAAGTAAGGTGAAAGACATTGATGTCAAGTGCGAAAATGGAGAACTTGAAATTGTAACGGTACTAAGAAAAATGGAGTTGTTTTAAAGTCAACAACAGACAGCATAACAACTTTAGATAAGTACAAAAATAAATTTTAAAAAGATGTTAAAAGTAAGAGGTCAAAAGTAGGATGCACATAGCATTCTTTAAATGACAGGTAAAGCTGTATTAGTGAAATGCTAATATGGCTTTTAGTTAGCCAAGGCAGACTACATTAGTGAAATGTTAATACGGCTTTTAGTCAAGGCAATAGACTACATTAGTGAAAAGCTAATGTAGTTTTTAGAATTTAGTCTACGATAGATTAAATTCTAATTACAGCAGATCTTTTAAGTTTAGTATAGGACTAGTTTAGCCAAGTACTAAACCATCCAAGGTACGCAATCTTAGCAAAACATTACTAAGAACTGTATTCATCTAATCTTACAATGCAAAATTGGAGGGATTAAAGATGAAAGGAAAATTTAATAAAATTTTCACAGTAATAGCAGTACTTCTGGGTATCTGCTGTTTAGCTATGACGCCTGCTAAAGTAAAAGCGAATGCTTTTGACACAGTAAAAACAAATGTATCACAAACAAGAAAAATAACTACTAAGAAAGTAAAATTATCTTCAAAAGCAAAGAAAAACAAAACAACTACTAGTACACGTAAGAAAACTACAAATGCTAATAGTGCACCAAATGTTGCCACTTCAATTCGTAAAAAGATTGAAACAACAACTATTGTTAAAACTACTTTAACTAAGGGTTCTAAGACTAAAGTCATAAAAACAACTGTTGTAACAAAAACAACTACAACAACAACCACTAAGTACAGAGGTGTTATTAGTGTTGAAAAGTTAGCTCCTAAAGCACACAGTAATGTTAAGAATGCCTTTAATCAGTTAGGATTTAAAATTTACGTAGACCCTTACCTTAAAAAATACAGTGGTGTATTTTCAGTTTCAAATCATAGGATTACTGTAAAAAATACTGATACATCTGTTTACCATGAGTTGGGACATTTTATTTCTTTCGTTGCAGGCCAGTATTGTGATACAAACGAATTCAAAAATATTTATAACAGTGAGAAGAATAATTATGTTGGAAACAACAAGTCCTACGTAACATCCAGTGCTTCAGAGTACTTTGCAGAAAGCTACAGAGACTATTTACTTAATAACAAATCTCTAAAAGCTAAAAGACCAAAGACTTACTCAGCTATAAGCAAAGCTTTAGCCAAGATAACTCCTGCAAGAGTTAAACAGGTACAGCATGCATACGGAATGATTTGGAAGGCTTTAGGTAAGTAAGCACACAATACGCTTTGGAAGGCTTTAGGCAAGTGAGCACACAATACGCTTTGGAAGGCTTTAGCCAAGTGAACACACAACATGATTATGTAAGTAATTTAAGAGGAAAAAATGAATAGACGATCATTAGAGTTCTTAGGAATAATGTTTGAAACTAAAGTTGTTTTAAAATTGAAAGAAGATTTTCCAGATGCAGTCATTTTACATAATGTAAATTCATTTAGCTACGCTCTTAAAAAAGAAACACAAACTGATGTTGTAATGATTTCTAGTGGAGGAATTTTTGTAATTGAATCTAAGAATTTTATAACATCAATGAAAGGTTTTTACAGCGATAAGCTATGGGAACTTCGTTCAAGAGATAAAAAAGCAAAATTTGTTTTTAACACTTTAAACCAGAATGTATTACACACTCGTTCTTTAAATGCATCAATGTATAGGAAATTTGGTGAATTACCAATACATTTTTGGAATTTAATTGTATTTCCAGATAGTACATTTCTAAATACTGATGTTAAAGAAGTGTGTAATTTTTCTAATCTAGCAAATAAAATTAACGAACGTATGGATAAAAATTTAGGATTAGATGTATACAAGTATGCTTCTATGATACGTAAAATCGATAGTGATGAGTTAAAACGTCAAGAAGACGCTTATGGCCTTTCTGATGAACGTGTAACTCACATTAAAGCATGGGAGGAATAGAGAATGTCTAAGTATTGCTTTACCTGTGGTGGACAAGGATTAGTTGATTGTGTTTGCCCTGAGTGCGGGCATGCTCCTGCTGGCAGTTCTTCAAAGCTGCCTAAGATGGACAGCTTTAGCCAAGTTAAGGCAAACACAGAAACTACACTTGTTGAAGAAGGATCTGCTGAAATTATACAATCAGCTTACAAAGGAGTTTTCTGGAATAGGCGAATTCTGGAGAATGATAATACAGAGAAGTTACCAGAAAAGTTTGATATTGCTGGTAGATACAACGATAGATTGTTTGTTAGGTTTTTAGACCAGCTAACAAAGTTGGATGATATTTTTAAGGGAGGTGGAGTGCCAAATAAATCTGTGTATGTTATAGCACCTCCTGGGTATTCAAAGACAGTTTTTGCTTACTCGTGCATGCAATACGCTTTGGCAAATGGATACTCGGTTGCACCACTTATTGACACGATTGAATTAAAACGTTTATTAGTATTAGCTTCAGAAAAGTTGGATTATAAAT
>OGPT01003570.1_pt1 | contig 11030 bp, 12 predicted proteins | sample 1552951 | NCBI WGS metagenome assembly OGPT01 (sample SAMEA2580224, study PRJEB22360) | human gut metagenome | biome: human gut; feature: human-associated habitat; material: faeces | place: Denmark | collected 2008/2010
GAAAACTAATTTTAAAAAAAGAAAACCAATAATAGGTATTGTTACAAAACACTATTTAAAAAATGATATTAGACCAGATATGTACATAAGAGATGAAGTAAGACAGGTAATTTATGATAATGATGGGATTGCAATTGGAATAACACTACCAAAAGATGAATTAGTAGATGTATGTGATAATTGGTCGAATAACTTAACTAAAGAAGAATATAATGATTTAATTATTCAAATAAATTTATGTGATGGAATAGTTATTCAAGGTGGTGGAGCCTGTGATAATTATGAAATGATAGTTGCAAAGTACTGCTATGATAATGATATTCCTATTTTAGGATTATGCTGTGGTCAAAACGTTATGGTAAGAGCACTAGGAGGAACTACAAAATATGTTTCTAATCCAGAAAAACATATGAATAAAAAAGATAATTATGTTCATAAAGTATTTATTAAAGAAAATACATATCTTCATAAAATTATTGGTAAAAATGAAATGATGGTAAATTCTAGACATAAAAAAACAGTTGATAGACACCCTAATTTAATTGTCAATTGCACCTGTGATGATGGTTATATTGATGGGGTTGAAGCACCAGATAAAAAGTTTTATATAGCATTAAGATTTCATAGTGAAAGTCTGTATAAATTTGATGAAAATCACAATAAAATTTTTAAAGAATTTATTAATGTTTGTAAATCAGAAAAAAGTAAACACTAAAAAAATACTAAAGTAGGTGGATAAAATGAGAATAGGAGTAGATATAGATAACGTTCTTTCTAATTTTGATGAGGTACTTAAAGAGCAATATCTAAAACATGATAAGATGCTTGGTGGGCGTGGTATTATAAATAAAAACGTATATATTAAACATGCATTTGATTGGGACTATGAATATGAAAGAAAGTTTTATTTGGATAATATAGAGTATTTTGCATCACTTTTAAAACCAATAAATAATTGCCAAAAGTATATAGGAAAATTAAAAGAAGAAGGAAATGAAATATATATTATAACGGGAAGAGATAACGGAGAGTATAGCAATCCTTATGGTATGACTGTTAGATGGCTTAAGGAAAACGATATTTATTATGATAAATTATTTTTAGTTGATGCATATGATAGTCATTCTAAAACAAAGATATGCTTAAAGTATAAAATAGATGTTATGATAGATGATTCTAAAAGAATATGTAAAGATATTGCAAATCACGGATTAAGAGCGATTATTATGGATACTTTGTATAACAAAGATGCAAAGGAATTTGAAAGAGTATGTTCTTGGAAAGAAATCTATGATAAACTTTCAAATAAAAAAGTAAACGTAATATTAGATACTGATACGTATAATGAATGTGATGATCAGTTTGCCTTATCATACTTAATAAAATCAAAAGATGTATTTAACATAGAAGCAATTACGGTTGCACCATTTTCTCATTTGTCAAAAAATGTTAGTGTTAAAAAGGGACAAGACTTAAGCTATAAAGAAATTTTAAAAATATGCAATTGGCTTAATTTTGATTATGATAATAAAGTGTTTAAAGGTTCTATGGATTATGTGCAAAATGGATATGATGAAGATAATGATGCAGTTAATAAAATAATAGAAGTGGCACTAAAAAACGATAAGACTTATATAATGGCAATAGGTGCTATTACAAATGTTGCACTTGCTATAAAAAAAGAACCTAAAATAATTGATAGGATAGAAATTATTTGGTTAGGCGGAAATGAGCCTGACTATAAAGATAACTTAGAATTTAATTTTAGACAGGACGTTAAGGCGGTTAAAACGGTATTTAATTCGGATGTAAAATTAACCATTCTTCCTTGCCATAACGTCGTTAATAACCTTATGATAGACGCTAATACTTTGAAATATAAAATAGAAAATAAATCAGAATTATGTAATTATTTGATGGATAGATTCTACAATGATGGATATCACGGAGTACAAAACAAAAGGGTAATTTGGGATATATCTGTTATTGCTTATATGATAAATAAAGCCTGGTTTGAAACAAAAGATGTTTGTTGCCCGATAATAAAAGAAGATACTTCGTATGAACCTACTAATAATAAACGTATGATAACTTTTGTTACTAAATTAGATAAAGATAAAATATATGAAGACTTATTTAAAAAGTTAGGGGAATAATATAGTGAACTATAGTGAGATGAAACAAGCTGTAAAATTATTAAGTAAAGAGTGGAATCTAGGAAAAAAAGAGTCTGGTGCAACTAATGATATTTGTGCCTGGATATATTTACTAGATATTTTAGAGGAAAGTGAAAAAATAGTAAAATATAAAGATAAAAATAAACTTATAGGTTTTTGTGGTTATTCAAAAGATGGTTCAAAAAAACATTTAATAAGAAAGATGTTTTATAGAATTATAAAAAACAAATTATTTAAAAGTAAAAATATAAGGAATGTTGATGCTTTAAAAGCATACTATGACAATTATGATTATACTTCAGAAAAATTAAAAAATTGTTTTGATGGAGAAGTCTCAATATTAATAGTAGATAAGAATTACAGGGGAAGAAAAATAGGGAAAAAATTACTTTTAAACATATTTGAATTAGCGGAAAAAGATGATATGAAAAATTTGAAAATATTAACAGATGAATCCTGCAATTATAAATTTTATGAAAATTTAGGTTGTAAAAAAGTATATGAAACAATAGTTGAAAATAAAGAAAATGGTAAGTTAGGAGATAATCTTAAAGAAAAAGCATTCATTTACGAAAAGAAATTTAATAAATGAAATCATATGAAATTAGAAAGGCAAAAAAGATGTTTGACAATATAAAAGATTTTATAAGTGAAATCGATAAAAAAGAGAAAGTAAATATATTAATAAAAAAAGTTAATTGTAACGAAACTATTTTTAGTTATAATGAAAATAATGTTTTTGTATCTGCTAGTTTAATTAAAATTCCTATAATGTTAGCTACATTAAATGAAGTTAAAAATGGTAATATAAGCTTTGATAAAATAATCACTGTAAGTCAAGACGATATATTAGATGATAATGAAGTTTTTGAAAAAGGTAAATATAAATATTCTGTAAAAGAATTGATTTACTTTATGATTACTGTTTCTGATAATACATCTACTAATATTCTAATTAAGTTATTAGGATTTGATTATATTAATAAATTTATTAAAGAGATAGGTTTACGCGATACTAAATTAGAAAGATACATGAATGATTGGAAAGCTATAAAAAATGGAAAAAACAACTATACAACACTAGTAGATATGAATAAATGTTTTGAAATTTTGATAAATGAAGATATTTTGAATAATGAACTATGCAATTTTGCAATTAATACGTTATATGGTCAAAAGATAAATAATCAAATTCCTAGATATATACCAAATGTTAAATTTGCTCATAAAACAGGTGGACTTGATTATTTAAATAGTGATGTTGGAATTTTTGAAAAAAATGGTGAAATGTACTTTATTGGTATTTCCATATATGATACACCAAAAAAAACTGGCGATAGAAAAAGTACGTCGATACTTGCTAAAATTATGTATAATTTTATCTAACAGGAGGTGACCATAAAAATGATTTTAAAATACACTTCATACTTTCTTGTGAAAGATAAAAAGAAAATTAAAAATATTTACATTAATTCTTTTAATAAAGATGAGAGATTTTCGTTTTTAATTTTAGAAAAATGTGCAAAAGAAAAAAATGTAGAATTTAACGTTGTATATGATAACAACGATTTAATTGGTTTTTATTATATCGTAAATTATGATGATGTTTCATACCTTATGTATTTTGCAGTTGATATAACTAAGAGAAATAAGGGCTATGGCTCACTTATATTAAGCGATTTAAGAAAAAAACATAATAACATACTATTATGCATCGAGTTTGCCAACAAAAATGTTAATGATGAGAAACTTTCAAGAAGAAATTTTTATTTAAAAAATGGTTTTTTCAGTAGTAACAAATTTATTATTGATAACAATGTAAAATATGAGATATTAACAACTAATAAAGATTATCCTATAACAGAGGAAGTTTTAAGAAAAAGATATATTAATATGACAAAATCTAAATTTATAAAGTTAATAATTAGAAAAAAATTTAACGTTGATAATATTGTATTAGGAAGTGATAATAATGAATAAAATAGATTTAAACAAAATAAAGGTAGTTATATTTGATTTTGATGATACATTAGCAATTCATAAAAATAAAGATTTTAGTAAGCAACGTGATGAAACAGAAGAGAATTTTACAAACTTTTATTTTAATGCATACGTTAATCCAAATGAGTTTTATGATAAAGTGGAGGTTTGTAAGAAGTCAAAAATATTGTATAATTTAATTAATAATTTAAGAAATCATAATATTAAAATGTATTGTTTAACAGGTATGAAGTTCACATTTCATTTAAAAGCAAAACAATGTTTTGTTAATAAGCATTATGGTAATGATATAAAAGTTATATCAACATCAACACAAGATTTGAAGGTAAAAGGAACAAAAGTTATTCAAAGAATAAATAATTGTAATCTAGATGAAATTTTATTTATAGATGACAGAAAAGATGTTGTTGAATTTTTAAATCAAAATAATATAAAAGCTATAAGCGTAGATGATAAAGAATTAAAGGAGTATGATTATGAAACTAACAAGTAAAGAAGCAAAAGAGTTATTAGAAATTGAAAGAAAAAGTGTGACAGATGATAGATGGATCAATCACTGTTTATGTGTTGGAGATAGTGCGGGTATTATAGCAAAAGCGTTAAAAGAAAAAGGATATGACGTTGACGTAGATAAAACCATAACGCTTGGTTATTTACATGACATTGGTAAGTATAACGGAGAATCTCATGGACATGTTATGAGGGGGTATGAGTATTTAAAAAGTAAAGGATATGATGAAGAGTATGCTAATATATGTTTGACTCACTCGTATTTAAATAATGATTTAATTTGTACTGCGGGAGGGGTGCCAAATCCGGATAACAATCCTTTTTTAGCAAATTTTATAAAAAATCATACATACACTATGGAAGAAAAACTAATAAATTTATGTGATTTAATGTGTCCACAAGGTGGGAGAATATTTACTATAGATAAAAGATTAATAGATATTATGCTTAGAAGAGGAGCATATTCTAATACGCAATATCACGTAAAAGAAACGTATAAATTAAAAGAGTACTTTGATAATTTACTAGGATATAATTTATATGATTTGTTCCCAGAGATAAATGAAAATTTATAAACCTTTTAAAACTAGATTAAATCTAGTTTTTTTGTTATAATTTAGTGGGTGATAAAAATATGGAATTATTAGATAAATTTAATATTAAAACAAATAATATGCATATTTATGATACAGCCTTTTCACATTCATCATATTGTAATGAACATGACTCTTTAGAAGATTACCAAAGACTTGAGTTTTTAGGTGATAAAGTTTTAGATTTAATTATGAGTGATTATCTTTATAATAAGTTTGATTATGAAGAGGGAAAAATGACTAAAATAAGGTCAATGTATGTATGTGAAAATGCTTTATATGAATATGCTAAACTTTTGGATTTTCCTAAATATGTAAAAGTAGGAAAAGGAGAAGAAGCACAAGGCGGAAGATATAGGAAAGCAACACTTGCGGATATGTTTGAATCATTTTTAGGAGCAGTGTACCTAGATCAAGGATATCCTAAAGCAAGGGAAATAGTGTATGATGTTGTTATTCCGTTTATTGAAGATAAACCAGAAACATTTTTTATGGATTATAAATCTAATTTACAAGAGATGGTTCAAACTACTAAAAAGTCAGTAACCTATGAACTTGTAAAAGAAGAAGGACCAGCCCATGATAGAACCTTTACCATGAACGTAATAGTAGATGGTATAGTACTAGGTACTGGAACAGCAAAATCTAAAAAAGAGGCAGAACAAGAGGCAGCTCATCAAGCGTTAGAAAAAAAAGCCACTATAAGAAGGAGCGAAAAGTAATGTATTTAAAAGAGATTCGTACATCAGGCTTTAAGTCGTTTGCGGAAAAAACTAAAATAGAACTTAATAAAGGGATAGCGGGTGTTGTAGGACCAAACGGAAGTGGTAAAAGTAACATAGTAGATGCCGTACGTTGGGTATTAGGTGAGCAATCAGTTAAACAATTACGTGGTGAAGGCTTAATGAGCGACGTTATTTTTTCTGGTAGTAAATCAAGACGTGCAGCGCAATCGGCTAGCGTAACTTTAGTATTTGATAATACTGATAAATATTTACCATTAGATTATACTGAAGTATCCATTAAAAGATGTATTTATAAAACGGGTGAAAATGAGTATTACCTAAATAACGAAAAGGTAAGACTAAAAGACATTCAAGATTTATTGGTTGATACGGGTGTTAACAAAGAGTCATTTAACATAATATCTCAAGGTGATATAGGTGCAATCTTATCTAATAAACCAGAAGAAAGAAGAATAATATTTGAATCTGCTGCAGGTACCTTAAAGTATAAGAAAAGAAAAGATGAAGCTTTAAGAAAACTAGATAGAACGCATGATAATATGTCACGTGTAAACGATATTATATTAGAGCTTGAAACAAGTATAGCACCATTAAAAAAACAAAGTAGTGATGCAAAAAAGTATTTAGAAAATAAAAGTAAGTTAGATGAAGTTGAAGTATCTTTAATAGTAAGTGAAGTAGATAAGATAAATGCAGAATACCAACTAAATAAACATAAGATAAATGAATTATCAGAAGATGTAATAAAATTAGAAAAAGATAGTAATGTTTCTTCATCAAAAGTAGAAGAACTAAAACTTATTCAAACTAAAAAAGAAGAAGAACTATATAAAATGCAATCTCTTTTAACTAAAAAAGTAGAAGAGGCAAGGGATTTGCTTGGTAAGAAAGATCTTATCGTAGAAAGACAAAAATACGATGCTAAAGATAGCAAGGTACACGATAACTTAGTTAATATAAAAGAATCTATTTTGAAAAAAGAAAATGAAATGTTTGGTATTAAAAACACAATAGAAATATTAAATAAAAAAGTAAATTCTGCAGTTTTAAAATTAAACGAAAAAGAAGAAGAATTTATAAGTGTAAGAAAAACTCATGATGATAACGAAAATATTTTAAATAAACAAAACAGATTAGAAAACGAAACTAAATATAAAATTGAAATGTTAAAAAATGCAATAGAAAATAATTCAGGACTTCCTTTTGCTGTTAAAAACGTTTTAGATAATCCTAAACTTTCTGGTATTCATAATGTTATAGGTGCTTTAATTGAAACTGATAGGGAGTATACCACTGCAATATCAACAGCACTTTCATCATCTTCTAACTTTATAGTGTGTGATGATGAGTTTTGTGCTAAAGAAGCTATTAATTTTTTAAAGGTAAATAAATTTGGTAGAGCAACATTTTTCCCACTTAACATAATAAAGAAAAGAGAAATTGATAGGGATACATATAGGATTTTAAAAGATTTAAGTGAGTTTATAGGTGTTGCATCAGATTTAGTAAGATATGAATCAACATATGATAACATAATAAAAAATCAACTTGGAACAACCATAGTAGTTAGTGATATAGATAGTGCAAATAAAGTAGCAAGAAAAATAAATTATAGATATAAAATAGTTACGTTAGAAGGGGAATTACTTCATCAAGGTGGTTCTTTAACAGGTGGTAATACTAAAGCTACAACTAATTTAATAGCTCAGAAACATGACTTAGAAGATAATTTAAAGTATTTAGAAAATTTACAAATAAAAAGATCAGAAATAGAAGAAGCTATAAATAAAAATGATGATTTGTACAAAATGGTTTTAGAAGAAAGAAATAAATTATTAGAAGAAAAGACGAATTATGAAATATCACTTAAGTTTGAATCTGAAAGATATAAGTTATTTTCTGAGGAGTTAGAAAAGCTAAAAACAGAAAGTAAAACTTTAGAAGAACTAGAAAGTGGAACACTTTCTAAAGAAGAAGAAAAAATAGTAGAAGAATACTATGAAAAAGAAAAAGAAAAAAATGAATTATCACTTAAGATAGATTCATTAAAATCAGAGATAACGGATTATAAAGATACAATATTTAACATGGAAAAGAATAATAAATTAAATAACCAAGAATATTATTCTAAAACAAAAGAATTAAAAGATTTAGAAATAAAGGTAAATAGAGCAGACGTTATGTTAGATAACTTACTTAATACATTAACAGAAGATTATTCTATGACTTTTTCTAATGCTAAAGCTAATTATTTCCTTGATATGGATCCTAAAGAAGCTAGAGAAATCGTAGATAAATGTAAGGCTGAAATTAAAAAATTAGGTGACGTAAATGTAGGTGCTATAGAAGAGTATGAAAGAGTTTCAAAAAGATATGAATTCTTAACTGCACAAAAATCTGACTTAGAAAAAGCAGAAGATACTATTTTAGAGATTATTAAAGAATTAGATGGAATAATGAAAGAAAAGTTCTTAGAAACTTTTGATGTTATTAAAGTTAAGTTTAAAGAGGTATTTAAAAAGTTATTTTCTGGTGGGGATGCAGAGCTTAAATTAACTAATCCAGAAGATGTTTTAACAACTGGTATAGATATTAAGGCACTACCTCCAGGAAAAACACTAAGACATATTTCACTTTTATCAGGTGGTGAAAAAACATTAACTGCAATATCACTTTTATTTGCAATATTAGAGACAAGACCAGTTCCATTCTGCATTTTAGATGAGGTTGAAGCAGCACTTGATGAAGTAAACGTAGATAACTTTGGAAAATTCTTAAATGAATTTAAAAATAAAACACAATTTATTGTAATTACCCATAAGAAGAAAACTATGGAATACGCTGATGTTTTATATGGCATTACAATGCAAGAGTCTGGTGTATCTAAACTTGTAAGTGTAAAGTTAGAAGATATAAAAGATGACAAGGAAGGTTAATTTATTGACCAATTCATATTTAAACTGATATACTTATTATAAAAGAAAGGAGTTTATGTTATGGCTAAATTTTGCAGAGAGTGTGGAAAAGAATTAGAAGAAAATAGCAAATTTTGTAAGAATTGTGGTACGAAGATAGAAGAAGAAAAAACAGAAGAGGCTAACACATCAAATGAAAATACTAATGAAAGTGCAGCAAGTAATGCAGGCACAAACGCAACTTATAACCAAACTTACGTAACTAAAAAGAGTAATGGTATGGCAATTGCAGGATTTGTAATATCACTTGTTTCACTTTTATGCTGTGGATATTCGTCTTGGTTAGGATTAATTTTCTCTATAATTGGACTTGTTAATGCTAATAAAAACGAAGGTGAAGGAAAAGGACTTGCAATAGCAGGTATTGTAATTAGTTCAATATTACTTATAATAATTGTATTATTAACTATATTTGGAGTTATGGCATCTGTTACTGATGATGTTTCTTCTAATTTAAATTTACCAACATATTAAACTATGATAATTCATAGTTTTTTTAAAATAATATGAAAAAAAGAATATTAAACGTACTAATAGGAATTATTTTACTTTCACTTTTATTACTAATTACAATTAAAGTACTTGATCTTATACATTTTAAATGTATATTTAGAAAATTATTTAATATTTACTGTGCGGGATGTGGTACAACTAGAATGATAAAATGCATTTTGCGCCTTAAATTAAAAAAAGCATTTATGTATAATCCATTTGTGTTTATCTTACTAATTTTATTTTTGATATACTTAATTTATTTTATAGTACTTTATATAAAAACTGGTAAGAAGGCATTTTTGAACTATAAAATATTAATAGTTTTAGCTATTACATTGTTAATTTATATGTTACTTAGAAACATACCACAATTATATTTTTTAAGACCATGAAAAAAGCAGGATTTAAAATCCTGTTTTTATATTGGTCTATATTTATCAGCATCTTTAAAAGGATTTTTCTTATTAATTTTATCAAAGAATAAAATTCCTTCTAAATGGTCCATTTCATGTTGAACACAAACTGCTAAGTCTTCTCTAAGACGCATGGTAAACTTGTTGCCATCCATATCATAAGCTTCAACCGTTACTCTTGCATACCTTGGAACTATTCCTACAACCTCGCGGTTAACACTAAGACATCCTTCACCTTGTTCAACATATATCATCTCAGTGCTATTGCTTATTATCTTTGGATTTGCAAAGAAGTAGTTTTTAAATGTTCCATCATCTTTTTCTTCAACTATTACGAACCATCTTTTTAAAATTCCTATTTGAACGGCACTCATTCCCCAACCAGCTCTTAAGTCATACTTTTTTGCATATTCTTCAATTTGGCTATATTTTAAGTAGGTCATAACATCATTAATAGTATCTTTTTCTTCTTTGCTAAGTGGGAAAGTAACTTCCTCACTTATCATTCTTAATCTTTTATCTTTTTCATCTAATATTTTAAAATTTCTAAACATAATATCACCACACTTCTAAACACAAGATATTCTACCATAAAAAAAGAGGAAAGTAAAACTTTCCTTAGTTATTTCCTAACCATCTAGCACCAATTACTATAACAAGTAAAATAAATAGAACTAATATAATTGCAGAACCATATCCAGCTGATTGGTTTGAACCATATTGTGGATACATATATCCTCCGCAGCAAGGAGAATTATATCCGTATCCGCCTTGATATCCATAATAATACATAAGTTTTGCCTCCTTTTAATTTGTCTACTATAGTTTACTCTAAATGTAAATAATGTGTTATATAAAACACCTATATTAAAAAAATAAAAAAAATGTGGTATACTTTTTATGATAGGTGATTACATGAAAAGAATAATTAATAAAATAGATAAACCATTATTTGTAATAACCATTATTAGTTTGATTTTCGGACTTTTAATGGTAGGGAGCGCTTCTTCACTTAAAGCTTACATGGCAAAAAGTGATAGTTATTTTTATTTCAAAAGACAATTATTTTTTATAATCATTGGTTTTATAGGTTCACTTTTTGTTCTTAAAATTCCAATAA
>OGPT01003578.1_pt1 | contig 11000 bp, 10 predicted proteins | sample 1552951 | NCBI WGS metagenome assembly OGPT01 (sample SAMEA2580224, study PRJEB22360) | human gut metagenome | biome: human gut; feature: human-associated habitat; material: faeces | place: Denmark | collected 2008/2010
TACATCTCCTGCCCTGCCGATGCGATCGTGGCCGACAAGATGACCCTCACAGGTTCGATTGGCGTGTTCGGCATGTTCCTCGATACGCGCGACGCCCTGAAAAACAAACTGGGCATCACCGTCGACGGCGTGAAGAGCAACGCTTCGGCCGATTTCGCGGCCACGTCGCCGCTGACGCCCTTGCAGCGGGCGATGATCATGCGCGGTGTCGACCGGGTTTACACCACCTTCACCAACCATGTGGCCGAGGGGCGCAATCTTCCGATCGGGAAGGTGCTCGACATCGCCGGCGGCCGTGTCTGGTTGGGTAAGGATGCGCTGGAAGTCGGCCTGATCGACACCTACGGCGGATTGAAAACGGCCATTGCGCTGGCCGTAGACAAGGCGGAACTGGGCGACGGCTACCGGGTCGTCGAAGTGAAGGAGGAGCCGACGGGTTTCGCTGCGATCATCGCTTCGCTGAACGTGAGCGTCCGCGAGGCTTTCGCCCGTTCGGAACTGGGACTGATGATGAAAGAGTACAACACCGTGCGCGAGGCCCTGAACCAGCAGGGCGTCCTGATGTACTCGCCCTGGAAGGTCGAAGTGCGTTGATCCGCACGTATCGTGAAAAAGAGGCGTCTCCGGATGAAGGGGGCGCCTCTTTTCAGTTCGTCGTATCCGGCGTGAGCGGCGAGGTTTTGAACCGGCTGCGGTAGTCGCTGGGCGTGGTTCCGAGGTGGGCGCGGAACAGATGGTTGAAATTCGAGACGTTGGTGAATCCGCAGCGGGGGCCTATTTCCGAAATGGGGAGCTGCGTCTCGACGGTGAGCTGCGCGGCCCGGTTGATGCGGAAGCTGTTGATGTATTCCCACAGGTTCTGGTGCGTGCGGCGTTTGAAGTAGCGGCACACCGACGACGGGGACATGTCCACCGAACGGCCGATCTCCTCCAGCGAGAGTTTGCGGGAATAGTTCTCCTCCACGAACCGGACGATTCGGCGCACCCGGTCGTCCTGGTAGGAACCGTCGTGACGCGAACCGATCTGCTGCACCTCGTCGGGCGGCGCTGTGGCAAGGTCGTTGAGGATGCTGAAAAAGAGCGAGACGGCTTCGAAGCCGTCGAGTTTGGGCAGCGATATCATCTGTTCGAGCACGGTGTCGATCGTTTTCGGGGCGAATCGCAGTCCGGCCGCAGGGCGGAGCAGCATTTCGCGGATGGGACGCATGTGTTCGAGCGAGAGGAACTTCCAGTCGGGCATCTCGCGGCTGAACATGACCGTGGCGGTTTCGCACTTGGCGTCGGCATACGCCGCGTCGCGCTTGAAACGGTGCGGGGTTCCGGGATTGATGAGCACGAGGTCCTTTTCGGTGAAATCTTCGACCGCGTCGTCCATGATGCGCTGGCCGCGCACGTGGAGCGTCAGGCAGAGCATGTAATCTTCGTGGTAATGGAGCGGAGGATCGGTCTGCTTGTCGGGCCAGTAGTGGGTCACGAATAAATTGTTGCTGCCCATAGGAGTAATATCGGCGAGAATCTGCTTCATAGTTGGGCAAATATAACTAATTTTAAAGAGAAACGTCCGATCGGGGTGAATATTTTGCGCTTTACATTATCTTTGCAATATGGCAGTTATCAGATTGACTAAAGAATTTTCGTTCGAGGCGGCTCATGCGCTCGACGGATACGACGGTCCGTGCCGCGAGATTCACGGGCACTCCTACCGTCTGTTTGTAACGGTTAAGGGTACTCCGGCCGAAGATGCGTCCAACCCGAAATGCGGCATGGTGCTGGATTTCGGCGTACTGAAACGGATCGTCAGCGAGGAGATCGTCTCGCATTTCGACCATGCGCTGGTGCTGCGCGCCTCGGAATCCGGGGAGGAATTTTTCCGCGTGCTCGCCGAACGCTTCGGCAATGTGGTTACGGTGGGCTACCAGCCGACGTGCGAGAACATGCTCGGCGATTTCGCCGCCCGCATCGCCGCGCGCCTTCCCGAAGGCGTCGCGCTCCACTCGCTGCGCCTGCACGAGACGGCGACATCGTTCGCCGAGTGGTTCGCCGAGGACAATATGTAAGAAGACAAGCAGGGATTCCGGATGCGGCGGGTTTGTGAAAATGGCCGCAGCGGGGAAAAGGTGACTCTAATTGACGCAACTTATCTGATATGAAAAAACTCTTTCTGGTCGACGCCTATGCGTTGATTTTCAAGTATTACTATGCCTTTTTGGGCCGTCCGATGCGTAACCGCGAGGGGATGAACACCTCCGTGGTGTTCGGCTTCGTGAAGTTCCTGCGCGACATCCAGAAACGCGAAAGGCCCGATCTGTTGGGCGTGGCGTTCGATCCCAAGGGCGGCAGCTTCCGCCGCGACATCTTTCCGGAATACAAGGCCAACCGTTCCGAAACCCCCGAGGACATCCTGCTTTCGATACCCTACGTGAAACGGGTGCTCGACGCGATGTGCATTCCGATTCTCGAAGTGGCGGGTTACGAGGCCGACGACGTGATCGGAACCCTTTCGCAGAAGGGTGTCGAAGCCGGTTACGACGTCTATATGGTGACGCCCGACAAGGATTACGGCCAGCTGGTGCGCGACAACTGCCGCATCTACAAACAGCGGGGCGCCGAGGGCAGCATCGAGATCGTCGACCGCGAGGCCATCCGCGAGAAGTACGGCATCGACGACCCGCAGCTGGTGCGCGACATCCTTGCGCTGTGGGGCGATGCCTCGGACAATATTCCCGGCGTCCCGGGCATCGGCGAGAAGATCGCCTGCAAACTGGTCCGGGAGTGGGGAACCGTGGAAAACATCCTCGATAACGTCTCTAAAATCAAGGGTAAACAAGGTGAGAAGATCGCCGGGTGGGCCGACAACCTGCGGCTGGCCAAGCGCCTGACGACCATCTGCCTCGACGTGCCGATCCCTTTCCGCGAGGAGGACCTCACGGTTTGCGACCCGCATATCGACCAGCTGCGCGGGATCTTCGCCGAATTGGATTTCAAGGCTTTTATGAACGATCTGACGAACCTCGCACCCGCCGAGCCGCTTCCCGAAGGTCCGCGCCAGGAGGCGCAGACCCAGCTGGCGGAGATGGCCCGCGCCAAGTCGGCCGCGGCGAAGAAGGCCGCGCTGGCGGGACAGGGCAATCTGTTCGGCGACCCCGTCGTGCCGCTTCCTGCGGCGCAGGAGGTTCCTGTGGCCGAACTTCAGGCCGAAGCCGAGGCGATGCAGTTCCGGACGGCCCAGACGACGCCCCACGAGTACACGCTTGTGGAAACTGCCGCGCAGCTGCGCGAGGTGGTCGCCGCGGTCGGCAGATACCCCGAATTCTGTTTCGACACCGAGACCACGGGTTTCGACATCTTCAACGACCGCATCGTCGGGCTGTCGCTCGCCGTGGAACCGTTCAAAGCGTGGTACGTGCCTTTCCTGGAGAAGGATACGCCCGAGTATGCGGAGATCGTGCGGCCGCTGTTCGAGGATGAGAAGATCGCCAAGATCGGGCAGAACATCAAGTTCGACCTGATGGTGCTGCGCCGGCTGGGCATCACGATCCGGGGCCGCATGTACGACACGATGATCCTCCACTACCTGCTCGATCCCGAGTCGCGCCACAACATGAACGCCCTTGCGGAGAAATACCTCAATTACAAGCCCATCGAGATCGAAACGCTCATCGGCAAAGGCTCGAAGCAGCTGACGATGGACCTTGTGAACGTCGAACGCGTCAAGGAGTACGCCGCCGAGGATGCCGATGTGACGCTGCAACTCAAGCAGGCGCTCTACCCCATGATCGAGCAGATCGGCCTCCAGCACCTCTATTTCGAGATCGAGGAGCCGATGATCGCCGTGCTGGCCGACATCGAGATGGCGGGCGTGAGGATCGACTCCGAAGCGCTGGCGGTCTATGCCGTCGAGTTGAACCGCAAACTCGCGGAACTGGAGGCGGCGATCCGCACCGAGGCGGGCGAACCGAACCTGAACATCAACTCCGCGCGCCAGCTGGGCGAGGTGCTTTTCGGGAAAATGCGCATTGCCGAGAAGCCCAAGATGACCAAGACCAAGCAGTTCTGCACCGACGAGGACTACCTCCAGTCGTTCGCCCGCAAACACCGCATCGTGGATCTGATCCTCGAATACCGGGGCGTCAAGAAGTTGCTTTCGACCTATGTCGAGGCGCTGCCCCAGCTGGTCAACCGCCGTACGGGACGCATACACACCTCTTTCAATCAGGCCGTGACGGCCACGGGACGCCTTTCGTCGACGAATCCCAATTTGCAGAACATCCCCGTCCGCGACGACATGGGCCGCCGCATCCGCAAGGCGTTCATCCCCTCGGACGACGATCACCTGCTGCTTTCGGCCGATTACAGCCAGGTCGAACTGCGCCTGATGGCCCATCTGTCGGGCGACGAGTCGCTGATCTCGGCCTTCGAACACGGCGAGGACATCCATACCGCCACCGCCGCCAAGCTCTTCAACAAAACGCTCGACGAGGTGACCTCCGAAGAACGCCGCCGGGCCAAGACGGCCAATTTCGGCATCATCTACGGCATTTCGGCCTTCGGGCTGAGCCAGCGGCTCGAAATTCCGCGCAAGGAGGCCAAGGAGATCATCGACGGCTATTTCGCCTCCTACCCCGGGGTCAAGAGGTATATGGACAACGTGGTCGAGAAGGCCAAGGAGGAGGGTTTCGTCTCGACGATTTTCGGCCGCCGCCGCTACCTCAACGACATCGCGTCGCACAACGCCATCGCTCGCGGCCTTGCCGAGCGCAACGCCGTGAACGCCCCGATTCAGGGTTCTGCGGCCGACATTATGAAGATCGCCATGATCAACGTTCACCGGCGTTTCGCCGCCGAAGGCATCCGCTCGCGGGTGATCCTGCAAGTGCACGACGAACTGGTGGTCGACATGCTCCGCTCGGAGCAGGAGCGTGTCACGGCGATCGTCACCGAGTGCATGGAGTCCGCCGCGCAGCTCAAGGTCCGGCTGATCGCCGACGCCGGCGTGGGCGGCAACTGGCTGGAAGCGCATTGATTGTGGAAAAGTCACAACCGATGCGCCTTGCGCCTCCATTTCGACAAAACCTCTGAACCTCCCTTTGAAAAGGGAGGCTTTCGGGAATAACTGTTTACAGCCATGATTGAATCACCCTATCAACCTTCGCCCGACCGTTACGACGACGGTATGATCTACCGGCGCGCCGGGCGCAGCGGCGTGCTGCTGCCGGCCTTTTCGCTGGGTATGTGGCACAATTTCGGCAGCGGGCAGGCCTTCTCCAACGTGCAGCGGATGGCCCATTACGCCTTCGACCGCGGAATCACCCATTTCGACCTTGCGAACAACTACGGGCCGGCGTACGGCACGGCCGAGGAGAATTTCGGCCGTCTGATGGAACGCTCGTTCCGCCCCTACCGCGACGAGATGTTCATCGCCACCAAGGCCGGATACGACATGTGGCCGGGGCCCTACGGCAACTGGGGTTCGCGCAAATACCTCACGGCGAGCCTCGACCAGAGCCTGCGCCGCATGAAACTCGATTACGTCGACATCTTCTATTCCCACCGCCACGACCCCGAGACGCCCCTTGAGGAGACCCTCCAGGCATTGGTCGACATCGTCCGCCGGGGCAAGGCGCTCTACGTCGGATTGTCGCGCTACCCGCTCGAAGCGGCGCGTTTCGCCTTCCGCTACCTCGCCGAACGCGACGTTCCGTGCCTGCTTTTTCAGGACCGGTACAATATCTTCAGCCGCCAGCCCGAAACTTCGGGCGTGCTGTCGCTTTCCGCCGCGTCGGGTTCGGGCTTCGTCGCCTTTTCGCCGCTGGCGCAGGGACTGCTGACGGGTCGTTACCTCGACGGCATTCCGCAGGATTCGCGCATGGCGGCGGGTCGTTCGTTGCAGCGCGAGGTGCTGACCGACGCGATGCTGGAACGGCTCCGCGCCCTGAACGACATCGCCCGGCAGCGCGGCCAAACGCTGGCCGAAATGGCGCTGGCATGGCTTCTGCGCGATAAACGCGTTACGTCGGTAATCGTCGGGGCCAGCTCCGCGGCGCAGATCGAAGACAACCTGCGGGCGTTGGAAAACGCCTCCTTCTCCGACGACGAGCTGGCGCGCATTGATGCCCTTTCGCGGGAATGACCCTCTTCCGAAGCCGAAAAAAAGACCCGATTTCCTGCGAAATCGGGTCTTTCGTGTCATGGGAAGGCGCTGCCGCTTCTGGCCGATGTAGAAAAGGCGGGGATGCGGGCGGCCGCCAGGGCGAAATAGTTTTCGGTCCTGCAAGATAGGTTTTTAAACCGGAACCGTCAAATCCGGACGCATGAAAACGCCGAACCCTGCAACGGGTCCGGCGTTCCGGTGAGGCGTCACCCAACGGGCGTCAGAAGGAGATACCGACGCGGATGCCGAAATTGTTGATGTTGTCCATCGAGTAAGTCAGCACGTCGCCGCTGTTGGTCGAGTAGCTGTAATAGAGTGCTACGTGGAACCCCAGCCGGTAGTCGGGCCTCGGGAATATCGACACGCCGATTTCGGGCGAGAGGTAGAATCCCCAGGTGTCGGTGTACTGCTTGATGATGTAGTAGTACGATGACATTTCGGCGTAATTGGCGCCCAGCTTCAGACCCGCATATGGCTGGAATACGCTGTCGGTAAACCAGTTGTATCGTCCCGTGACACCGAACGGCAGCTGGAACAGCGCGTGTTTCTGGTTGGTCGTCAGCGCCGATCCGTTGCCCAGATCGAGCGTCTGGCGCGAAATGCTCTGGAGGTTGGTCTGGTAGGAGATGAACGGACCGACGGTGATGGCCGGCGTGACGAAGTATCCGCCTTCGAAGTTCATGCCCCAGCCCGAGGCCTTGTCGGCGAAACCGGCGCCCAGAGGCACGCCTACCTGCCAGTCGATGTTGATGTAGGTGTTGGGGAATACCTGCGCTTTGCCCGGCATGGCCGCAGCGAGCATCAAGGCGCAGAAAGCGATGGTTTTGAGGTATTTCGATGTTTTCATAATCGGACGATTTTTTGCTGTTAAACTATTTGGCCAGGTAAGGCGACTGTTCGAATGCCTGCTCGATGGCGGCGATCGTGCGCTGCTGGTTGAGGTCGGCGTCGGAGGTCAGCAGGCCGCCGATGAAGCTGTCCCATACGATAGGCAGTTTCTTGCCGCTCTCCTGGTCGGCCTGGAGGTCCAGCATTTCCATCAGCAGCGAACCGGCCGTGTACCCGTAGTAAACGCTGTAAGGATAGTGCCATCCCACCCAGTCGCCCCAGTAGCCGGGAGCCCAGTAGTAGGGATAGTACCACCACCAGTAGGGATAGTCGTAGCCTACGAAGTAGGTCACTTTGCGGACGTAGCTGAGCTGGATGCCCACGCTGGCGGCGTCTTTGTCCTCGGTGCGCGTGTAGCCCGCATCGTCGAGTTTGCCGACCACCGTGCCGATGATCGTCATGGCGTCGGCGTCTTTCCAGTATTCGGTTTTGTCGCTGTTCCCGATGATCAGGATACTGTCGGGAATGTAGTAGGTGTCGATCGCGGCGAAGTCGGTGCCGGTATCGTGGGCGGTGTAGACCAGATAATCCCTGTGGAGATCCGACGTCGAGGGTTCTTTCTGGCACGAGCAGAACGCAGCTACGACGAGCGCGAGTGCAATGTAACGGATTTTTTTGACGTTCATGGTGTTTGAAATTTTGTTTGTTTGCTGTCCTGCCTGTCGTTCCAAATTTCGTTCCCCGCGCGGACGTTTCCCGGCTCATTGTCCGAAACGTGTATAAATGAACCGTTTTCGGGGTATAGAAACCGGGACTTCCCGCAGGAAGTCCCGGTTGAACGGGAGGGGGCGTTCTGCCGGTCGGAAGACGGCCGCCGGGAAACGAAAAAGTCCGCACCCCTCGACGGCGTGCGGACTTTTCCGTGCAGTTTCCGGTTTACCGGTAGCGGTGCGAAATGAGGGTCATAAACTCCTCGCGGGTGCGGTGGTCCGAGAGGAAGATGCCCGTGAATGCCGACGTCGTGGTCGCCGACTGCTGTTTTTCGATGCCGCGCATCTGCATGCACATGTGGCTGGCCTCGATCACCACGGCCACGCCCATCGGGTTGAGCGCCTCCTGGATGCAGTCGCGGATCTGCACCGTCAGCCGTTCCTGCACCTGCAGGCGGCGGGCGAAGCACTCCACCACGCGCGCGATCTTCGAAAGCCCCGTAATGCGCCCGTTGGGGATATAGGCCACGTGGGCCTTGCCGTAGAACGGCAGCATGTGGTGTTCGCACATCGAGTAAAGTTCGATGTCCTTCACCAGCACCATCTGTTTGTATTCTTCGCGGAAGGTCGCCGAGCGGATGATCTCCAGCGGATTTTCGTCGTACCCTTTGGTCAGAAACGACATGGCTTTGGCCACGCGTTCGGGGGTTTTCAGCAGCCCTTCGCGTGCGGGGTCTTCGCCCAGCAGGCGCAGTATTTCGGTGTAATGGCCCTTCAGCGCCTCGACGGTTGCCGGGTCGAACCATTCCTCCTTGTCGTAATTTTTCAGTTCCATAGGGTGCAAAGATAACGATTTTATTCGGATATGATCCGGTCCATGACCCGGGATGTTCTCGCGGCCGAGGTTCCCGTCGAGGGACAGCGCCCCTCGCCGCGCAGTTCGGCGACGATCGTTTCGATCAGCGGACCCTGAATGTGCTCCGGAGGGTCGATCCGGAAACGCTCCGTGCCCCCGGCCGTCGTCAGTTCGATGGGGCTGAACGTGAAGGTGCTGAAGCGTATGATGCCCTTGCGGCCCGTGATGGCGACCGAATCCTCGACGGCCTGGGGCGGGGCGACGAAACACCACGTTCCGGTCCCCGTGACGCCCGAGCGAAAGCGGAACGCCGCCGTGACGGTGTCGGCCACGTCGTAGAATCCGCCGAGGTTGCTTTTGCAGCCCCGGGCGTCGGCGATCTCCCCGAGCAGGAAATCGAGGATGTCGAGCGTGTGCGGTGCGAGGTCGTGGAAATAGCCTTCGCCTCCGACCTCCCGGCGCAGCCGCCACGGAAGCCGGGCCGGATCGCGGTCTTCGGGTCTTTCCGGGCGGAGCAGGCGGACTTCCGCCGTCAACGGCTGCCCGACGGACCCTCCGTCGAGCAGTTCCTTGACTTTGAGGAAATAGGGCAGCGCCCGGCGGTAGTAGGCCACGAAGAGTTTCTGCCCGGCTTTTTCCGCCGCTGCGATCATTTCGAGGCACTCGGCGTGGTTCATTGCCATCGGCTTCTCGACGTAGACGGGCTTCCCGGCTTCGAGGGCCTGCACCGCGAGTTCCCGGTGCGTGCCGGGAGGCGTGGCCACGTAGACGATGTCCACCTCCGGGTCGGCGATCAGCGCCGCGGCGTCGGTGTAGCTTTTCGGCACGTTGTGGCGCCGTGCGAAGTCGGCCGCCTTCTCCGCGTCGCGGCGCATGACGGCCGCGAGGGCCGAGTGTGGGGTCTTGTACATCGCCGGGCCGCTCTTGCGCTCGCAGACGTTGCCGCAGCCTACGATTCCCCAGTTGACGGTTTTCATGGGCTATCGTTCGGTTGAATGGAGGTAAGCCGCGAGTTTGCGCACGGCGCGGGCGCGGTGCGAAACGGCGTTTTTCTCTTCGGTCGTCATCTCGGCGAAGGTCTTCGTGTAGCCGTCGGGAACGAACAGCGGGTCGTAGCCGAAGCCCTCGTGCCCGGCCTCACGGTCGATGATGCGCCCTTCGACGATGCCTTCGAACAGGAGCTCCTTGCCGCCCTGAAGCAGCGAAATGACCGTCCGGAACCGTGCGCGGCGGTTTTCGGCTCCTTCGAGGTTTTTCAGCAGCAGGCGGTTGTTGGCCGCGAAGTCATGGCCGTCGGTGGCGTAACGGGCCGAATGTACGCCCGGGGCGCCGCCGAGCGCCTCGACTTCGAGTCCCGTGTCGTCGGCGAAGCAGTCGAGTCCCGTGCGGCGGTGCAGGTAGCGGGCCTTTTGCGAAGCGTTGCCTTCGAGCGTTTCCTGATCTTCGGGGATTTCCTCCGTGACGCCGCAGTCGCGGGGCGTCACGAGCGTATAGGCGTCGCCCAACACGGCCTGTACTTCCGTGAGTTTGTGGGCGTTGTTGGTGGCGAAAACGATTTTCATGGGTTGCGGTTTTGGACAAAAATACTATTTTTTCGGGAATCCCGCCGCGGAACCCGCTTCGCGGATTGCCCGTCGGAATTCGTAATGTTCGTAACGTCCCTGGACCTGCCCGCCGCCGAGCACGTAGAGATCGTCGCAGATGCCGTCGAGCAGGGCGAGCGAATCGGCTGCGACGAGCAGGGTCCGCCCCTCGCAGCCGAGTTGCAGGATCAGTTGCTGCACGACGAAAACGCTTTCGGCGTCGAGTCCGCAAAAAGGTTCGTCGAGCAGCAGGACCCGTTTGCGCTGCATCAGCAGCAGGATCAGCGCCAGCCGTTTCCGCTCCGCTTCGGGGAGCGCCGCGGCCTCCGCGTCGAGCGGCACGGGCAGACGGCGGAGCATAGCCGCGGGATTCGACCCGGGATTGTAACGGACCGCGAGGTCGAGACAGTCGCGCACCGTCAGCCCGGGCCAGAAGCGGGGTTCCGCCTCCGCAAACCCCACGTCGCACCGCCGCAGGGGATGCCCTCCGAGGGTGATGCGCCCCGCGTCGGGGACGACGAGCCCTGTTGCTGAGGCCAGCCCGACCCCCGCCTGCAACAGCTCCCTTCGCCCTTCCCCTGCGATGCCGTGGACGGCATTCGCCGGGAGGTGCATCGTCACACCATCGAGGAGCGTCCGCTCCCCGTCACGAATCCGGAGGGCGTCAATCGTAATCATAAAGGTAGCGGCTGGGGTTGCGGTCGGCCCCGAGCAGGTAGCTCACCACGAGGCAAAGGCTGAGGGGCAGCAGGGGCGGGAGGAGAAATCCCGCGGCGCCCAGCCGGGCAGCCAGCGGCCAGCGCGGGGATTCGTCCGCCGGGTCGTAGCGGGGGTATTTGGCCGCGACGAAATAGAGCAGCGCCAACGCCGCC
>OGPT01003582.1_pt1 | contig 10989 bp, 10 predicted proteins | sample 1552951 | NCBI WGS metagenome assembly OGPT01 (sample SAMEA2580224, study PRJEB22360) | human gut metagenome | biome: human gut; feature: human-associated habitat; material: faeces | place: Denmark | collected 2008/2010
CAGCTCCAAAAGTGGGAATCAATCAGCGTTCCTTCCGGCAGAAGTTGGCGGAATATCGCCATCAACCATTATCCCTGTTTCTGCTGATTGCAACATTGCTGGCGGCAGTGATTACGGTTTTTATCTTATTTAGTTTGATTATCTACATTTTAGTGAAAGGCATTCCGGCAATCCGTCCGGAGATGTTCGCATGGAAGTATACTACTTCTAATAATTCCATGATGCCTTCCATTATTAACACGTTGGAAATGGTGGTATTGACCTTGATTCTGGCAGTGCCAGTGGGTGTCTGTTCTGCAATCTACCTCGTGGAATATGCAAAACGAGGCAACAAGCTGGTAAAAGTGGTGCGGATGACCACAGAAACCTTGCAGGGGATTCCGTCCATTGTCTTTGGTTTGTTTGGTTACCTGATGTTTGTCGTTGCCTGCCACTTTGGGTATTCGCTGTTGGGCGGTGCAATTACACTGGCATTGATGGTGTTGCCGCTGATTATGCGGACAACCGAAGAAGCATTGATGAGTGTTCCGGATTCGTTCCGGGAGGGTAGCTTCGGTTTGGGAGCAGGCAGACTGCGGACAGTATTCAAGATTATCGTACCGAGTGCAATGCCGGGAATTTTGTCCGGTGTCATTCTGGCAATCGGTCGAATTGTCGGAGAAACAGCAGCCTTGATGTATACCGCCGGAACGGCAACGAGTGTTTGCACCAATCCGATGGGAACGTGTCGAACACTGGCAGTGCATATGTATCAGTTGCTCTGTGAAGGGCGAGAAATGGATGCCGCTTATGCAACGGCGGTCGTATTGCTGGTAATGGTTATCTTAATCAACCTGCTGTCCAGTACGATTGCAAAGAAACTGACCAAGAAATAAGAGAGGTCGAGAAAAAGCTATGGAAAATAAATTTACAATCAAAGACATGAATCTGTATTATGGCAGCTTTCATGCATTAAAGAGTGTGGACTTAAACTTGCCCGCCAATGAAGTGACGGCATTTATTGGACCATCCGGTTGCGGCAAGTCCACCCTGTTGCGTTCCCTGAATCGAATGAATGATTTGGTGGAGGGCTGTAAGATTACAGGGGATATTCGTCTGGACAACGAAGATATTTATGGTTCGATGGACATCAACCTGCTGCGGAAACGGGTCGGTATGGTGTTCCAGAAGGCAAACCCCTTTCCGATGAGCATTTACGATAACATTGCCTATGGCCCTCGGACGCATGGCATTCGGTCGAAAAGCAAGCTGAATGAAATCGTAGAAAAATCCTTGCGGGATGCAGCCATCTGGGACGAAGTCAAAGATCGGCTGAATAAATCTGCACTGGGGATGTCCGGCGGACAGCAGCAGCGGCTTTGCATCGCCAGAGCGTTGGCAGTGCAGCCAGAAGTCTTGCTGATGGATGAACCGACCTCCGCCCTCGACCCAATTTCCACTTCTAAGATTGAAGACCTTGTAATTGAGCTGAAAAAGGAGTATACTGTTATTATCGTCACACATAATATGCAGCAGGCAGCCCGTATCTCTGACAACACGGCATTCTTCCTGTTGGGAGAAGTCGTAGAATTCAATGAAACGGAAAAATTGTTCTCCAATCCAAACGATAAGCGAACAGAAGACTACATTACAGGGAGGTTCGGTTAAAATGAGAGAACTGTATACCCAGCAGCTGACAACGATGAAAACCCGTTTGATTCAGATGGGTGCAATGTGTGAAGATGCCATTTCTTGTTCCGTAAAGGGCATGCTGCACGGCGATGCAGAATTGCTGAAAAAGGTTGAAACCACAGAACTGGACATCAACCAGATGGAACGGGAGATTGAACGGCTTTGTATGCGGTTGCTTTTGATGCAGCAGCCCGTTGCCAGTGATTTGCGGTCGGTTTCTTCTGCTCTGAAGATTATTTCAGACTTGGAACGCATTGGCGACCAGGCATATGACATTGCCGAAATTGCAAAGCATTTAAAGTATTCCGAATTTGCAGGAAAAGTACACATTCAGGATATGGCAGTTGCAGCCATTCGTATGGTAACCGATAGCGTAGAGGCATTCGTACAGCGTGATTTAGAACTGGCTCAGAAAGTCTTGAAAGAAGATGATACTGTAGACCAGTTGTTTAACAAAGTGCGGGCAGACTTGATTCACATCATTCAGGAAAAGAAAGAGGAAGATGTGGAAATGGTGCTGGATTTGCTGATGATTGCAAAATATCTGGAACGCATCGGCGACCATGCCGAAAATGTTGCAGAATGGGTGGTTTATCTGCTGACGGGCGAACACGTCTAATCTGCCGCTCCGCAACGGGGATTCGGCGGAAGAACAGAGAGGAGATACAGGAACGTGATTTATTTTTTGGAAGATGATGATAGTATTCGGGAATTGGTGATTTATACCTTGCGGAACACAGGCATGGAGGCAATGGGCTTTTCCAGACCGTCTGCGTTCTGGGAGGCGATGCAGCAGGAAGAACTGCCGGCACTGGTCTTGCTGGATATTATGCTGCCCGAAGAAGATGGCGTTTCTGTATTGAAAAAACTGCGGGCAAATCGGGCAACGAAAACGCTGCCAGTGATTATGCTGACCGCAAAGGGAACAGAATATGATCAGGTAGTAGGGCTGGACTGCGGTGCAGATGATTACATCCCGAAACCGTTTGGCATGATGGCATTGATTGCCCGAATTAAAGCGGTTTTGCGGCGGTCTGCTCCGAGCGAAGAGGAGCAGGAATATGTATTGGGTGATTTGTATGTGAACCCGACTCGTCACATTGTACGGGTGGGCAAAGAACCCGTTAGCCTGACGTTGAAAGAATTTGAACTGCTGTGTCTGCTGCTGGAGCATCAGGGCGTGGTGTTTACCCGTGACCGGCTGTTGAATCATATCTGGGGATATGCATTTGACGGGGAAAGCCGAACGGTGGACGTACACGTCCGGCACTTGCGGCAAAAGCTGGGCGAATGTGGAAAATACATTGAAACCGTGCGAGGCATTGGATACCGTGCAGGAGATGGGGAATCGTGAAGAAACGAATTTTTTGCAGCATGGTGGCACTGGTTGGTTCTGCAATGGCACTTTGCTTTATTTTTATCACAGGACTGCTCTATGAACATTACAGTAATTTGCAGACCGAACAGCTGAAAGAAACGGCATCCTATATTGAACAGGGTTACGAAGCAGCCGGACAATCCTATCTGGAAACGTTACATACTGGGACGAATCGGGTAACCTTGATTGCAAAGGATGGAACAGTACTGTATGACAGTCAGGAGCAGGATGTTTCTCAGATGGGCAACCATGCTGATCGGGAAGAGGTTCAGCAGGCGGAACAAGATGGGGTTGGATTTAGTCGGCGGTTTTCGAGCACGATGTCGAAAGAAACCGTTTACTATGCCATTCGGCTATCGGATCAAAGTGTGCTGCGAGTTTCCGTGGAATATCGGTCGCTGTTTGCGATGATGGGTGTTTTGCTGGTACAGGCACTGTTTATTCTGTTGGTGATGCTGATTTTGGCGTTGCTGGTTTCTTATCAGCTGACCAAGAAAATTGTAAAGCCCATCAACACATTGGATTTGGAACATCCGGAGCAGGTTTCTACCTATGAAGAATTAGACCCATTGCTCTGTAAGCTGGCAAGCCAGAATCGAGAAATTGTGCAAAAGATGGACATTTTGCGGCAGCAGCAGTATGAATTCAGTATGATTACAGAGCATATGCAGGAAGGCTTGTTTGTCATTGACCACGCCTATACGATTTTGACTTGCAATCAGAGTGCAATGCGGTTGTTTGGCTTGCAGCATTCTGTATTGCAAAAGAACATCTTAACTGTCGAACGAGGCGAGCCGTTCCGGAATGTGCTGGAGCAGGCGTTGCGGGGCAGACACTGCACCTCCCAGCTGGAACGGGAGGGGCGTGTCTATCAGCTGATTGCAAATCCGGTTTTACACAACGAAACACCACAGGAAATGCAGACACAGGAAGATGACCTGATTGGGGTTGTCATTTTGATTCTGGATATTACGGAGAAAGAAACGCAAGAACGCTATCGCAGAGAATTTACCGCAAATGTTTCTCATGAACTGAAAACACCGCTGACTTCCATTTCTGGCATTGCAGAAATCATGAAAAATGGCATCATGCTGCCGGCAGATGTCCCCCACTTTGCCGGAAAGATTTATGATGAATCCCAGCGGTTGATTACCTTGATTGGTGATATTATTAAGTTGTCACAGTTGGATGAACAGTCTGTTCCGTTTGCCTGGGAGTCCGTCAATTTGTTGGAACTGGCGGAAGATGTACAAAAACGCTTGCAGTCGGTTTGTGAAAAGCGAAAGATTACGTTTCAGGTGACTGGAACACCGTGCACCGTGCAGGGTGTGCGGCAGGTACTGGATGAAATGGTCTATAACATCAGTGAAAACGCCATCAAGTATAATCGAGAGGCTGGCAGCATTACCGTAACAACGGGTTACAAAGAACAGCATCCGTTTATTCGTGTGACCGATACGGGTATTGGGATTCCGAAAGCAGAACAGGAACGGGTATTCGAGCGGTTTTATCGAGTCGATAAGAGTCATTCCAAAGCAGTCGGCGGAACAGGTTTGGGTCTGTCGATTGTGAAACACGGTGCAATTCTGCATCATGCAACAATTCATTTGGATAGCACCGAACAGGTTGGAACAACCATTGAAATTCTGTTTACCGGAGATACAAAGCAGGAAGAACAACCAGAAGAAACCCAATAAAAAGCAAGAAAGTGGTGCAGTTTTTGTGCCACTTTTTCTTTTGAGAAAAACGATTTTGATTACATGTGCAATTTTTTCGTTAGAAATGATTTAGTTTTGGTTAAATTTGTAAAAAAATAGAAAAATGCATTGACAAATTGGATAAAATCGGATATAATATCCATATAGTTTTCACAAAAAGAAATGGTGGAAACGGAAAGGAAAAATATGATGGGAAAGAAAAAAGTAATCGCAATTTTACTTGCTGGCATGCTTGCAAGCCTTGGCTTGGGTGGTGTGCATGCTTCAGCAGAAAGCAACGAACCCGAAACCGCAACTGTACTGGAAGTTTCCAGCGTGGAAGAAGCCGTTGCAGTACTGGACAATTCGACAGAATCTGTGGAATCGGAAGAGCCGGCAGAATTTGTAGAATCGACAGAACCAGAAGAACCAGTTGTCACTTCTGTGGAAGAAATCACCACGGAAACAACGACGACCACCACCACAGAACCGGAAGATGTGATTCCGGTACAGGAAGCCGGAACAACGGTAACCTCTGTTGTCACTTATGACCCTGTTGTTACAACGCAGATGACCGGAGAAGCAGAGGGCAGTGCACCGCTGAACTATTACGATGATGTGGTATTGATGCTGGATATTTCCACAAGCATGAATGGCGATCCGATAGATGCAATGAAATTGGCAGCGACAGAAATTTGCAAGTCGTTTTTGCAGAACAATCCGACTACAGTCATTTCCATTGTCGTATTCGGAAGTGATGTGGAATATCTTCCATATAGCAGTGACTTGACAACTCTGAGCAATTATATTTCTGGACTTTCTGATGATGGTTTAACAAATATGTATGGCGGTATGGAACAAGTCAAACTGATTTTAAATAATAGCAACGGGGAAAGAAAATCTGTGATTATTATGGCAGATGGAATTCCAAATAGGGGTTCTTCTGATTATACGATTGATTATGGCTATGATTCTTACCAAAATGCATCCCTGCAATTTGATAATGAGAACCTCAAAACAGATGCAACCGTTTACAGCATTGGATTTTTCCACAATCAGTATTCCGCTGAAAATGCAAAATTCGTTCGGGATTTGGCAAGCAATCCGAAATATAGCTATATTGTAACAGATAAAAATGACTTAAATGGTGCATTTCAGATGATTTTCCAGCAAATCACAGAAAAGCCGGAGGGAAAAACAGAGTCTTCTGTAAGCAAAGATGCCCCAGTTGTGGGAACGGAATCCACCCCGAAAACATCCGATAAGAGCATGGGGGTTGTGATTGCGGTGATGGCACTGGCTGGTTTGGGAATCGTCTTCGGAAAGAGAAAGTAATTTCTATTTCATCACATAGAAAGCAATCATAGAAAAAGAACGCCATGGAAACTGAACGAAATCTATCCAGTTTTCATGGCATTTCTTTTTGGAACTTTTCTGGAGAAAGCATCAAAAAATCCCACTGTTTCCTTGCAATGTGCAAAGGAACAGCGGGATTCTTTTTTCATATGATGATTTTGTTAGCAGGAAATTATTCTGCCAGCATGATGGCACTGAATGCAGCGTCCAGTTCATCCTTCTTTGCAGTAGCTTCTGCTTCTGTTGCAGCAGTTGTGGTATAATATGCCTTAATCTTCGGCTCTGTACCAGACGGACGGATGATCACCTTTGCACCCTGTTCCAGTGTGAACGAGAGGACGTTCGACTTCGGCAGTGTGATGGCAGTTTCTGTTCCGGTTGTCAGGTCAATGGAAACCTGCTTTTCATAGTCTGCAAACTGAATCACTTTCAGGTTGTCGATTTGTTCCGGACGGTTGGTACGCAGGTGTTCCATGATGTTCTGCATCCGAATCATACCGCTTTCGCCTTCAAACGTAAAACTGTGCTGAGCGTGTACATAAACACCATATTTCTGATACAGGTTTTCTCTTGCCTGCATCATGGAAATACCCTTTGTACGATAATAAGCAGCCATTTCACAGATGAGCATGGATGCAACAACTGCATCCTTATCCCGAACGTAAGAGCCAGCCAGATAGCCATAGCTTTCTTCAAAGCCAAAGATATAGCGGTCTTCTTCGCCCTTTGCTTCCAGGAAACCAATCTGTTCGCCGATGAACTTGAAGCCCGTCAGAACTTCAATCAGTTCTACACCATAAGCCTTGCAGATTGCTTCTACAATGTCAGTGGTAACAATGGTCTTTACTGCAACCGGATGCTTCGGCATCGTGCCCTTCTGAATCCGCTGTTCGCAGATATATTCGAGCAGCAATGCACCTACTTCGTTGCCAGAGAACAATGCATATCCGCCCTTTCCATCTGGAACGGCAATGCCAACACGGTCAGCATCTGGGTCAGTTGCCAGCAGCAAATCTGGCTTTACCTGGTCGCAGTACTGCAAGCCGAGCTGCAATGCTTCCCGAATTTCCGGGTTCGGATACGGACAGGTGGTAAAGTTGCCATCTGGATTTTCCTGTTCCTTGACAACCGTCACTTCCTGAATGCCAATGCGGTTCAGAATGGTGCGAACCGGCTTGTTTCCAGTACCGTTCAGCGGGGTGTAGACAATCTTCAGACCGCTTTTTGCACATAGGTCGGTATTGATGCCCTGTGCCAGAACATTTCGGAAATAATCTTCAATGACATCGTCGCCGATGTAGGAAATCATGCCGGCAGCAAGTGCTTCATCAAATGGCATGTGCTTGACATCGTTGAAAATGTCCAGTGCATTGATTTTTGCAAGAACAGCATCCGCAGCATCAATGGTCATCTGGCAACCATCGCTGCCGTATGCCTTGTAGCCGTTGTACTTTGCCGGGTTGTGGCTGGCAGGTACCCTGAAGCCAGCACTGCAATGCAGGGCACGAACGGCAAAAGACAGCATCGGGGTTGGCTTCAGTTCGGTGTAGATGTGAACCTTTACCCCATTTGCAGCGAGTACTTCCGCAGCAGCCTTTGCAAAGTCTGTGGACTTGATTCGGCTGTCGTAGGAAATTGCAACGCTTGGTTCGGAAAATGCTTCTTTTACATAGTTCGCCAGACCCTGAGTTGCTTTGCGAACAGTATAGATGTTCATACGATTGGTGCCGGCACCAATTACGCCACGCAGACCGCCTGTTCCAAAAGCAAGATCCCGATAAAAGCGATCTTGAATGGCTTCTGCATCGTTTTCAATGGCAGACAATTCCGACTGTAAATCCGGATCGTCTACGGCGTTTTTCCGCCAGCTCTGATAGAGTTCCATTTCAGTCATAAAAAAAACCTCCATGTCAAGATTTCATTACATCCTTTATTATACCACACGAAGCGAAAAAAGCAAATAGAAATTGCTACGGTTTTATAAAATATTTCGGAAAGGGCAAAAAAATGCTTGTTTGTGAGGAAAAAGATGGAGAAGATGAAACGATTGAAAGTGGAATTTTGTCAAATGTGGGGGAATACTCCTATTATATAGAAAACAGAATCAAAATCAGATGCACGGAAAAACAGAAATTGGAAGAATGAGAGTTGCTGTAAAATCAGTTTTATTTTACCATTTGTCCATATATTTCCATGATGCAATTCAAATTATTCTGATATACTAATCAAAAATCAACCACAAATTGGGATTTAAAAGAGTGTTTATCATGAATCGAAAGAAAACAATCGGTTTGCTTGTTGCTGCAATGGGGTTATCGTTGGCATTCACGGGATGCGGAGAAACAACCGCTGAAGTAACTGCTGAAGTGGAGAACAATTTGCCGGAAGAGTTTTATGCTTATGGAGAGAATGGTGATTTGGAAAGCACAATTACCATTGATGATGTGACCTATACAGTAGAGAATCAGACCATTTCCGTGAAAATTGCTGGTTCTTATACTTATGTCAATGAAGCAGTTGACCAGCCGAAAGTTCCAGACATTACCGTTTTAATCTTAAACAAGCACGGGAAAGAAGTGGCTGTGTATTCCTTTTCGGGATATTCCAAGACCAATGAAGTGAAAGATGGAAAAGCGGTAGAGGGAAAAGCAGTAGAGAAGGATTATAAATTCGATATAAGTGGTGGTGCATACACAATAAAGTTAGTGAATGAAGCCCGACCATTCTTTTACCATATTCTAAAATAAAAGGAGAAAGAGTTATGAAGAATCGGAAGAAAACAGCAGGCTTGCTTGTCGTTGCAATGGGATTATCGTTGGCATTGACAGGATGCGGAGAAACAACCGTGCAGGTGGAAGGCTTGCCACAGGAATTTCATGCTTATGAAGACAATGGCGATGTCAACAGCACTGTAACCATTGACAATGTGGATTATACGATCGAGGACGATCCATATCTCAAGAAGCAGCAAGATATTACTGTCACAGTTTCTGGGTCTTATACTTATGTAAATGAAGATGCAACAGCGACACAGACACCGGAAATTGCAGTTCAGTTGGTGGACAAGAAGGGAAATGCTACCGATACGAATCATGTAGGAAAAGTTAGTATTACCAAAAAAGAGATCGGAGAAGCGTATGAAGATACCTATACGTTTTCTGTTTCCAAGGGTGGAGCATACACGGTGAAATTGGCAGAGAAAAAATAATTGCAAAAATCATATCAGAAAAGACAGCACCAATGTTTGTTGGTCTGTCTTCGTGCAAAAAGTTATTCGGGTAGTAAGTTCAGAACAGAAACTTGCAGAATCTCTGCCAGTGCAACAAGGAAATCAAAACAAATAAGGTCTGTGAAGGAGAAGTTTTATGAAAATATGTCCAAATTGTAAAAAGCAAAATCCAGATGAGGCACAGACTTGTCTATGCGGTTATTCATTTGAGCAAAATGGAGAAAAGGTAGAAAGAAAAAAAGTAAAAAGTAGTGTTCGTAAAGATGCGATAGATTACGTTCTTTATGCTCTATGCTTTCTTTTGCCGCTTGTGGTAGGCAGTATCTGTGGAAATGGTCTTATATCTGCATTAAGTGGTATCATATCTCCTGGTTTGTTGAAACATCGAAATGGTTATGCTGGTGTTCTGGCTTGGATACTTAGTATTTTAGGATTTACTATTGGAATTGCTATTATTTCTATGAATAGAAATAATCCGTATTTGTGATAACTGTGGAGCAAAAAATGCAGACAGTGCTTCCGTTCTGTATTATGCAGTTCAGTTGAAGCAGAAGGAAAGGAAACAAGGAATCATGAAAGAAAAATCGTCCTGATATAGAAAGTATCGGGGCGATTTTTTGATATTTGGGGGAGAAAAAGCGGAAAATATACAATTTCTACAAAAAAAGATTAAAAATATGGAAAATTCTCTGCTTGACAAACGAGAAAAATCGTGATATAATAATAAAGCTGTCGCACGAGGAAAGGCGGCGTTAAGGAACTCGAAAGAGCGTGTAAACCGGAAGCGGAAAGCTGAGGAACACCGATGCAGGGAGCAGGGTGCAGCGAAGCGGAAGGGAAGAAAACTTAACGGAAGCTTTAGACGTGAGAGGGCAAAGAAAAGATTGTATGCATTTCGTTGAGATGTTGAGCAAAGGATAGATTGAAAAGAACAGAAAGAGATTTCAGTTCACAATTTATTTACTTGACAAAATCGAAGAGATGTGATATAATAAAGAAGTTGCAGCGGAGAAATGAGAATTTCGGAGATGCGACAAAGAGAACAGAGTCTGGCAGAACTTCATGAAATGTTAAAAACATTCACAAAAAGTTCACTTGACAAAAGTTCGAAAGTATGATATAATATAAAAGTTGCAGCACGAAAGTGAGGCAATGAAAAAGTTATATCAAGTACGGTATCTTGAAAATTGAACAATGCACTACAAGTACAAAAGACCCTTGAAATTCAAGAGAGCGTCAGAGAAGACGATAAAAAACACAAAACAAGTCAGTGAGTAACTGACAGGATCGATATAAACAGCGAATGCTGTGTATATACAACTTTACTAAAGAGTTTGATCCTGGCTCAGGACGAACGCTGGCGGCACGCCTAACACATGCAAGTCGAACGGAGAAAATGATTTCGGTTATTTTCTTAGTGGCGGACGGGTGAGTAACACGTGAGGAACCTGCCTCTGAGAGTGGGATAGCTTCTGGAAACGGATGGTAATACCACATAACATAGCGAGATCGCATGATTTTGCTATCAAAGTTTTTCGCTCAGAGATGGCCTCGCGTCTGATTAGATAGTTGGTGAGGTAACGGCTCACCAAGTCGACGATCAGTAGCCGGACTGAGAGGTTGAACGGCCACATTGGGACTGAGACACGGCCCAGACT
>OGPT01003594.1_pt1 | contig 10971 bp, 13 predicted proteins | sample 1552951 | NCBI WGS metagenome assembly OGPT01 (sample SAMEA2580224, study PRJEB22360) | human gut metagenome | biome: human gut; feature: human-associated habitat; material: faeces | place: Denmark | collected 2008/2010
AGCCCGAGGTTACTCAGCGTGACAAGGGTGTTTACTACCCAAACGTGTTTTTTACCTCGAGGGAGGAGGGCACAAGAGCTGTATCGAGCAGAAGGGGGAGTACACTTTCTTACCCTCTAAAGATGATTGTGGCGAAAAAGGAGGAGCCTCCGGCAAGAACCCATCGAGAAATGGCGCGAAAGAGAGACCGACCAAGAGACGCAGAAAAAACAGATAGGGGTCAGTTTCAGTCTGATGATCGCCAATCAGTCGTGGTGAAGCTAATCGTATCGCTGTTTGTTGAAATGAGAAGAGTACCCTACGTAGTATTTGCGTGTAACAAAAGAATCCACAAATAGTCCTTGTGTGTTGATGTTTCATACAGACATGGATTGCTCCTTAACAATACAAACCTATGTAATAGTCTCATCTATTAGGTGAATGCAGTAATAGTGAGTCATGAATCGTAACAAACACAAAACTACTTGTTTTGATTAATGAAAGTATACTGTGTTTGTATTGCTTCCACATGATTGGATACACTCATCCAGCTTGCAGCACGGCTAAACGCACTCGAGGATGTAATAAGCAAGGCTTTCGATTCAGCAACAAGAAACATATCGACTAGTGTTTGTTGAATAGCTTGTTGAATAGCTGTTTGATTATGATTAATACTCCCGGAATGACCACGGTGGTAGAGGGACGAGTATTTCACTCGGTATGGGTAAAGTGCAGCGGTCAAATTATCAATTGCAATAGAAGAATCGGTTGAAATGAAGAAAAACTGCTCGTTCGTAGGAATTGAAGCCTCTTTTGCCATACAATGAAGTCTCTGAGGAATTGTTGCCAATTTTTCTGGTGTTATCATCGCAACACCCTCGTTTCTGTCTGCTAATCTACCACCACAGCGAATGTGTGCCCCAATTTGGTTCTTAGCCAATCCAATCCTCCTTCTTTCCTTCCTTATTGCTCCAATCAGTTCTCTGGAGGGATTGTACAAGAGGCGGCTAAAGTAGCGATTGAACTCTCTTCTTCCCTCGTTACTTTTCAAAAAGCCAATCTCCCGCAATGATTGAATGCTCTCTCTATCTTGACTTCCTTTTGGAATCACTTGATAGTCAACCATCACCAAGTCTTCCTTCAGAAGCGTTGAGTAGTTTCCTCTATCAGACATGCATTCAACACCACCACCTCCACATACTGTGTAATTGTCCATGGCTACTTATTATGCATAGAGAATAAGCACTACGTCCATCATACCGGAGTTCATTCAGACAGGAATTGATATGATCCCAATACACAGGATTCATGTAGACTATGAGTTGAAACAGAAAGGAGAAGTCACTTCTGAAGTTCCGCTTTAATACAATAGCATAAATGATGCTGAATGACAAGGAGTAGAGTTTGTGACCCAAACCGCCTCTTTCACTGTTGTTGATGATGGTGTAGTTATTTGAGGGAGAGTTGATGCGGCTGAGAAGAATGTGGCAGAGTCGATCATAATCTAGTCATCATAGACACTCATTACTATCACCCACACCATCATTCCATGAATAGTACCTGCTATTATTCAAAATGGGGTTTAGTCGTACTACAACTGCTTGAGTAGTTCCACTATCGACGAAGCACAGGCTATTGTCACATGAATAGTACAATAACAAAGCGGAGAGGAATTGAATGGAGATCGTTGCAACATACAAGGGAATAGGCATTTGTAAAGTTATTTGAGGATCCTGACGGACACAATTAGTACCTATTATGGGTATACAGTTACAGCTGATCTCGTTTACACATATTCTATTTCAAATTCATCACTTCTTAATGTGATGAGTGCGAATACATATCATATTAGGGGCTGCTTCCCCGTCACTATTGCTTTTGACCATAACCCTTCGGACGGTCTTTTTTGGCCTCTAGTTGTTATTACACTGCCGTAAGGATGTATTTGTAAGTATAACAGACTTACAGAAAGAGTCCATTAGGATTCATCGATGAGCACCCGTTTGATTGCAATAGAGTTACTATTGATGGATATATCCCCTGTTTTGTCACTATATCCTCTCGACCTTCCCAATTATTGGGCTCCATTATCGTAGTTTGCAGTGTGACTATGTAGATAGTATACAGGACTACAGTCGCATGATTGCAATGAATTGTGAGTAATAGCAAGAATGGTGAGAAATAGACAACACAACATACGTGTTCGTGAAAGACTTTGGTTTCACCATCCCTCACAAGAAAACCGACACTCCCATGCTTTTCCGATGCACCTGGAAGACCCATCCCATGTTGAGGCAGTACTGGTCCTTCATGTCTGTGTACATGGGAACAAAGGGTGGATACCAACTGAGTTACATGTTTGTTGAACAATCATATCACTTCTTCTGAGAAAGGCACAACAGGATTCGACTCTCATCCTTTTCATTGTAACGCATATCATATAGCAGTCTTCTATACAGCCAATACAAGCCATTCTCTCCCTTTCTCAATCCATCCATGTAACGGTGGGCATAGTTGGACCTAGTCATTCAATTCACTTCCAAAGAATACGATGGATGAGGCATATCCTCGGCGAAAGCGTGAGAAAGCACGTTGAACTCATAGCCTCTGTAACGAAGATGCTCAATCCACTGCACCTTGTTGCAACCATAGTTGATGAAACGCTCATCGAACAGAGGCATGTGACTCGTTCTCTTCAGCATGCAGTAGGGCTCCAAGTACTTCTCTCTGAAGCAGGGAACGGGAGTGTAAGGCACATTCTTGGGAATCGTTGTCCAGTTGGCTGGAAGATAGTTCTAAAATGCAGAATATGAAGAATGGATACATGTGTTTTGGTGTAGGGTCTGAAGAACTCGCATCGATTCTTGTTCAAACAATCCACCAGTTCTTCTCTGGTCTGAGGATAGAGAGTGAGTGCTCTATTCCTGAATCAGGAAAGAAATGAGAGACTTCTCCACACAAGGCTTCAATCCTGTGCAGTTCTCTGGATTCAGAACGGATTCCGCCAGAGAGAATGCGGGAATGATCATGACGTTGTACGGGTTCTCGAAATAGGATTGAGGAAGACTCAGAAGAGTGGAGTACACCATCTCTAGTCATCACTTCCCTTGATTAAACTCACTGGCAGGCCACATGTCCATATCAAACACCACAAAGTGACTCGTCACAGTGTTCTCGATGGCGATGTTTCGCAATCGGTTCAGAGGATACACGATTTGAGGAATACACTTCATTTGGCCCTCCACCAAGTGATACACACAGTCGGGATTGTTGCTCACTCCAATCGTGTACAGAGCCAGTCGCAATCGGTTGGGGAAGTGACTCTGGCGAATGAATCGCTCGATTTCAGCTGATTCGTTCTTTTGAGCCATGATGGTGATACTGATGGGTCTATGGCTCATCATCCATGCAGAATCGAAACCCCTGCCATCTCTTCAACATGTGATTGAAATAGAAGAGTCTTTCCTTTCTATGTGTGAGAAATCAAGTGAAATAGCACGTTGTTTGGGAGATGATGGAGATGTCATAATGGTCATAGGAAAGGAGTTCAATCTTTCTTCGGCTCGTTGCTTCCAATGTGGATCCAACGAAATATTTCAATGTGTAGTCTTGTCTGAAATCATACTCACCCTTCTTTGCCATGTGCTCCGCATCATAGGTAATAGGAAAGAGATCATTGAACTTCGTTCTGGGCTCTGTTTTGAAGGGGAGACGTGTGAATGTCTCCACGGCGGGCTTCATGGGATACTTGATGTTGAGAATGGGCTCTTCATCACTCATCGTGTTCATTTGGGAGGAACGGGAGGGAGGAAGCGTTTTGTCATATTGCAAAGTACCATAGATCGATCTTCCCACTCCATCCTTCTTGCTGTACTGAACGAAGTGGAAATGGATGAGAATCATCAGCAGAAGAGCAACGTTCCAATAGTTGAACTGAATCATGTTACGCATTATTTGCTCAAGAATTCATTAACAATCATGCGAATTCTGTTTCGACTCTTTTCCCTCCTTCTTCCCTTTCTCGTCTTTTCCATGGAGTGGAGAACAAATCAAATCAGAAGAGATGTTCCCTCCAAGATGAGGAGTCCATTTCGACATAGCGTCAAACCCACAACAAAGAAGACGTTTCCCAATTCTATCTATTATCCATGGAATGATGGAGTGGGTGAGCGTGGAATGAGGAGTTGAGGAGTAGACTATGATCGATTGTGCCACGTCATCCTGAAGCGAGTGAACTCTTCCTCCTATGAGTACACCATTCTGAATGATGGATTGTGGGGAGGATTGGGACATAAACATGTGTCGCTGATTGTGAGCATCACCTATGCGATTGTGCTGAAACGCAACTACAGAAGTGTGTTTCTTCTCTCCCCCTAACGAAACAGTCCATATGAAGCCAGTGTATTGGAACAATGTGAATTCCTGTCTCAAGCAGCTGCGATATGATGGACGTTGTTTTCCCTTCCTTCTTTCATGAATAGCCGTGTCTCACATGAAACGCTGTGGCATTCGAGACAAGTGTGTGGATGGACCCAAGGACAACATCTACTTCCTCGAAAAGCGCGATCTGCTCATTCAAGACTATCGCATCTACCCCACGGAAGAACAGAAGGAGGCAATCGTGAGAACCCTTCACTCGATCCGTTTCTTGAAGATGTACGAGGGGTGGGATGATTACTATCGTTACATGTTGCGACTCTTCATGAATCCATCGAAAGAGTTGATGGACATCATTTTGAATGAACGAAAGGCATTGGGTCCAGCGGAATACCAAATCGGAGCCCACATTCGATGCGGAGGTGTGTTGGCAGATGTGAATGAGGAGACAGCAATGGTGACTCCTGAAATCCTGAAGGAAGTACCTGCCATGATCCAAGGACTGATAGACAAATCGACCATTCCAAAAGACAAGTTGTATGTGTATCTCTCCACCGACTCCTCCATTGCCGCTGAGACCATCAAGAAGGCTCTCGCTCCCATTCCCGTGAAAGTGACGAATGTGATGAAGAGAGGACACACAGAAACAGCTTTGGTGGATGACAACGCGTTGAAACGATCCATGTTGGAGATCATTCTAGGTGCAGAATCCCAGTCCTTGTTGGTTTCATCAGCAAGTGGTTTCAGTCGAGTGATGATGTGGATGGATGACACAAAAGAGGTGGAGAAGATCAAAGCCCCCTACGTCTATTTGAAGGATGTGGATTATGGAAAGAGGAATAAATGAATTACGTAACTCTGTTTATTCAAATCAGTTTTCCTTAGTTATGATCCTAATCTATCTTCTTACACTGTACCTCTTCGTTCTTTCTGTAATCGCTGGTACAAATGAGGAAGAGGGATTTGGTGTGAAATCAAGTGTGAAACTGTACAGGAGACAACAGATAACGTACTCCCTTGTGAAAGAAGCATCACATAATAGGTACATGAAGAGCCGACGCAATCGCAACTCCTTCTTCCATGTGGATGGCTATTCCTATGTGAAGAACAAGTTTGCCAAGAAGTACGGCAATTCGTTTCACTTCTGGAAGACAAACATCACTTCCTATCCAACCATCAACTATGGAGAGCCTGTTCGGATCCTTCAAAAGCCCAACCTTGCTCATTTTCCCCAGTTGGATTTCTTGACACTCATGCTAACGCGTCCCTGTGATCCGTTTCTTCGTCAGGTTGTGAGATACAACACGAGAGAAACGCAGCATGAGCATGGTTTTCATATTGTGTTTGTGTTAGCTTCATCCTACAATGCGACTTGCAATGAAATGATCGATACAGAGAACAAGAAGTATGGGGACATTCTCCAGTTCAATCATCCCGATGGTTATCACTTCATCACACTTTCCGTGTTTTATGCGTTTCAGTACGTTCACAACCTCCATCTCCCCATCAAGTACATTGCCAAGACCGACTCTGATTGTGTGGTTAACTATGGATTGCTCCAACGACGAATAGCGGCATTGGATGTGGCGCGACAGAACGAGCTGTACATGGGAAGATGCTGGTTCAACATCACCTACAACTACAAGAGGAACTTCACAAAGGACTATGTTCCTAAGGCTCTGCTAAGAGACAGGACGTTTGTTCCCTATTTCGCAGCTGGAGGATGCTATGTGATCAGTTATCACATTCTTCCTCGTTTATTGCTTGCCATTCAGCACTTGCCCTTCATTGCTCATAATGAGGATATGAACGTAGGCAAAGGAATGGTGATGCTGGGAATCCCTTGCATGGGAGATGAAGAATGGTGGATAGCAAGACACGGATGTGACAACAAGACGGAGTGTTTGAAGTACGTGGTGATGCATCCAGAAGTGAGTAAAGAAGAAATCATCCGTTTTTACACCTATTTGAAATAGCTTGCTTTGTTCAACAAATCAGCTCATTTGTGCTTATAGCTATCATACACCATAGAAGCCCTCTTCATGTATCTCACTGTTCTTTCTGTAAAGCGTTTCATTCTTGTATCCACAGTGTAGTTTGCATGATCCCATTCAGACCGCCATGTCATCTTGTAATGCGCCAATTGAAGAACACTCTTATCAACCGGCACTGTCTTCACATTGTCAATGTAATGAATGCTGATTGCATAATCAGGGCCTGCTCTTGCTATTATCTTCGGGCATCTGTACATAGGAATAGTCCTATCAAATGCATCAAACAGCAATCCCTTTCTCAGTATTCCTTCTCGATTCTTGAGTGTATCCAACGAATGAAAGAAGGTATCATCCTTGATCTACATATTACCAAGAGAAAATGGAGGATGCCTGAATACCGTATGTGACGTTTGAGAATAAGGAATCTAGTAATCCCTGTAAAGGTGTGCCACTAGGATTGAAGATCATTTCATCAATGTCAATCATGATAGTGTAGTTAAACTGCTCCTTATGACGATAGTAACAGCTATTCATCATTGAAATCTGGGAGAGTCTTTGTGGATAGGGTCGATTAAACTGAGGCCATGTAAACCGGTAAAGGAGTAGTCTGTTCCCATACAACTGTTTCAGAACAGGCAAATAGTCCACGGGAGTTCCTTCATATAGGATTACCTTATCAACACCACATGCCAGCGTATGCTGAACGAACAGTGCCGCCTCATAGAAAGAGTTATAACTGGATAAGTAGGCACAAGTGGCTATTCCACTTTTCCTCCTTTTCGGTAGAACACCAACTATGCAGTTTGAGATGAATAGGTCCGTTGTATTGTTGCGTAGCATCACTGGAATCCTTGCAGATGAGAACTCCGCTGCAAATGAAGCACCATACTTGACAATGGCGCAGTTCTTCTTTGCAATAATCATTCGCTTCCCTCTCAACCATCTACCGTTATAATTCAATTCATACACTCCAATAGAAAGATCACTCATGTTTTCTGGCAACTGAAGGGAGGAGATGATAACAGTTATTGTAATGCTGTTTGAATCGATTTCAGCAAAGGCATCTGCAATGTAGGGCTTTGTTGGGGAGTATGTCCGGATGAACGTCTTGGTAATGTCAATGACATACAACCGCGAAGGAATGAAACGCAATAGAGTACTTGATGAAGTGAAGGAGTATAACCAACTTGAAATGGAAAGAAGACCAACAATAAGGCACAAAGAGAGAAGCATGACTTGTCATAGATTGTCACTAGACTATAACGAAACTGAACGAATGATAATCTATCATTCCCTTATTTGCCTCTATTTCATTATTCATTACTCAATATGCATTTGCCTGGAATAGTGGCTCTTGTATTTTTTGTGTGTGTTTCATACATTGTTTCATCTCATACTGACTGGGATGCATTGTCAGCAGTGAAGTTTGGACTGGGAAGAAGCATGAGTTCTAGTAGCATAAGGGTCAGGATCAAAGCGAGAGAGGCAAAACCGAAGCAGCCAGTGAGAACTCTTTCCATAGAAGACAGTGAAATGAAAAGGGCAGATATTTCATGTGGTGATGCATATCCTATGTACTCTCCTTCACGATTAGGCCTATGGAAGAATCGAGTGTTATGATTACTACTATGAGTTGCATACTCATTACCTCATTGAGCTTACTCATAACAAACGAATTGGTATTGTCAATGAGAAACGACTCTTCCATTCATTAGTACCGAATGTGGAGAGGATGAGCAGTCATTGTTCATCAGTCGATGGTATTACTAAATAGGGGTGTGAAGGAATAGAAATCGTTTCATTCTTCTCAAATCATAAGGATTCTCTCCTTTACACTTGTGATGGAGATGATGAGTACTCGTATTGTCAGGACTACTATCTCATGCAAATCAAGATGAACTCTCAGCATTGTGTTAGTTTTGAGCCGGCTCCATGTTATTTGTCCTCAATACTGTTCATGACTAGATGTGCATAATGTGAGTTACAGTGGAGTTACTCTCGTGAACCACTTGACGTAATCCTATCCATTTCTCTTCATTTTAGTTATGACAGAAGACAGATTCTTCCCATTCTGATGAAGAGATGGAGAGGACCCATCAGTACTGTTCTCTTCATTGAAGAAGACCAGTTGAGAGATGTAGCTGCTTTCATTCTTCAGCAGAAACGAACCAACGTCATCTATTCACTCTACATCCGTCACACTTCCTCCTCAAACATTCCTTATGTTGCAAGAAAGGGAAAGAGAGTGTACTATGTGAATGGCATCTATCCAACGAACACTCTTCGTAATATTGGAATTGAGAGCATCCTCACTTCTCATTACTTGCTTTTGAACATCGACACGATTCCATCCATCAACACTTATGATTCGATTCTGGAGAATGCGAGGTTGCTTGAAAACCACAAGAATGTGTTGTTGTTGCCTGTCTTCTATTCTTCAAGGAGAGTGTCGCAGATGGTGAAAGTGATGAAGAACTATGAGGAATTGTGTTTTCTATTGTGCTTCTGAAGAGTAGGGTGAAAATAATCCCATCTGTGAAGGCAGATCTTCTGAAAGAAGGAGAATTGCGATTGTATTCTTCCCACCAGAGTGATGTGATTGTGTTTCGCGGGAATAAGGCATAGTACATTCAAGAATTGGATGATTGGATGGGAGAGAAAGGAAAGAGCGCATACGAAACACAAATGACGAAATTGATTGAACCGTGTTGAATGCAATTTGAATTAACCAATAGAAATGGAGTGTTTAGGAGATCTGTAATGAATCCCCTTTTCAATTCGCTGTTCGTGAATGAGTGCCGAAATGACTATTACTTCATGTGGAGGCTACAGAATGATGGTTGCTGAGAAGTGATGGTTTGAATCATAGGATACTCCTTTTCCACTCTTCCACAGTCATTTGGTGTGACTATGTCACTACCCTCTTTCACAGTCATGAACGGTGAAGAAGACGAACAGAACCTGCTCTCTTTATACGCCTATCTAATTAACTTGTCATTTATTTGTTGAATGGAAGCATGCCAAACGCCTAATTGTAATAACAGAGGATTCAACTGCTTTCTTAATAAACAGCAAAAGAAAGAGAACTACTAATCCCAAAAGAGGGAGGAAGAATCACGATCCATTGTCCAGTTTAGGTGGGTAGGTTGGTAGGGAAACACATATTGCCGCAGTTCTTCATGTGATGTAACGACAGATGGTCCTCTCTTGGTCGTGTTACAGTCACCACGGATGAAGTACACTCTCTTTTTGCTTATAAACTCATTATGCAAACCATTCATTAGTTGACATTCTGATGGCGACCCATGAATCCACATGATAGGACCTGTTGAAATGATAGAACTACGATAGCAACGAGATGCACCAAAAAAGAAACCCTTTTCATTGATCCCCATTGTCGCCCAAAACCAATTGCTACTCAGCCATCTAAACTTCCATACCTGATTCTGGTCATGCAACAGTGTTACCAGCATTACACTCTGATCATCACTTCCCTTATAACCTGTCGATAGTTTTCGAAACTGCTCCAGCCAGAAGAGATGACTATTCACTCCCCACTTTGATAGGATAGCACCTCCAGAAATAGCTATTCTGTCCCCTTCCCTGTTTGAAGCGGAAATATCCACTTGTGACTGTGAAAACTGTGAAAACAGTTTGGGATATGACTCATTGAAGCATGGAAAAACGTGTGAATCAGTAATGTAACTGTACTTAAAGGGAAGATAAGCGTTGTATAGTACTCTGGTGTTAAACTGTCTCTCCGTGTATGCCACATCCTCTGGAGCAATTGGTACGATGATTGTTAGATACTGCACAGTTGTGAGAGGAACATCACAGTTTGTTATGAGGGCGATATTTGCCTACATTATTAGGTGAATAGAACAGTTACACTCCAGTACTTTTCCTTAACTGCCTTTGCATTGTTCTCGACTTGCACCATGTACCTGTTAATACCTGTGCAATACCCATTAGTATACACATAGTAAACGATTCCATTCTCCCTAATAGGTTCAATCATTTCCACCGAGTGGTTTGATAATACACGCATTGGCCACACAATAACGTGATGGTGTTGTAGACCACTGTTGTTCATACACTTCGGTGACAAATGGTAATGAGGATATCTTAATACACTTAAGCAATTCTGTTGATTGACTTGCAAAGCATCATGAAAAACCACCCTACATTGTATAGAATACAACTGAATTACTCATTCCAGCAACCATAGTACTCTGTTCCAACATGAGAAGGTGAAAAGACGAGCAGAATCAATAGAAAGGAGATAATGCACATACTGTTGTACTTAATGCAGTTTATACCGTTCGATCGGAGACGAGATGACATTTGAGATAGAACAATTGGATGAAGAGATTCCTTATGCATTATGAGTGACACGAGAGATAACACTACTTTAAGAGAAAAGCACTGCTCAGAGAGTATCACTCTAACAAACAGAATCTGAATGATGTGACATAGAGGGTTTCTACTGGTATTGTTGTGTTTCCCGTTTTCAATAATGGGGTTAGGGTGTAAGTTGCAAAAGTGGCACCTTTTCTTTAATTACCTCTATATTCCTATGTATCACATAATGGTCACTGGTCATCCTTATCATATTCGCACA
>OGPT01003595.1_pt1 | contig 10965 bp, 16 predicted proteins | sample 1552951 | NCBI WGS metagenome assembly OGPT01 (sample SAMEA2580224, study PRJEB22360) | human gut metagenome | biome: human gut; feature: human-associated habitat; material: faeces | place: Denmark | collected 2008/2010
AAGCCGGTTTTTTGCCGAAGAGTGAAAAAATATTTGCTTTTCATTTTTTTGTAAGACACCTGCTTGCTCAGCTATGTAACTTAAATATGTTCTTGCAGAAACTGTGTTGTCATATACTGCAATTACCTTATTCATATTCAAAAAAGAAGTAGATCCTAATTCTACATTTGCCTTTGAACATATATCTTGTAAAACTCTTATTATTTTTACTTTACCATCATTATCATTGACTAACTTGCTACCATCATAATTAAATTCAAATTTAATCATGTTATCTGCCAACGATAATGTAACTGTGTAGTCATCTGATGTTGGAGCTTTGTCTACGTTGTAAATTCCGATTGGAACAATTTCACCAGTAATCCCTGATTTTATTTCTACTTTATTAATAGTAGCTGGAACAACTGATTTATATAGTTTTAGCTCAACAGTTTGTGACGGAGTACTGCCTAATTCAATTTCTCCATTTGTGAATAGAGTTGATGAAGGCCTGCAATCTAAAATGTATTTAGATTCTATTTCAGCATCGTTTATATATACTTTCAAGAAATGATTTACATTATAAATTTTAGATTTGTAAGAATCTGTTGTATTATACATTAGCTATTCATCTCCTTCACTATACTTTTTTGAGCTTCTGTTAGTTCTTTTTGCATCAGATTAAATGTTGTTTTCCATTTGGTCTTTTCTGTTGATGTTCCTTCATCTGTTGTTATCATATCAACTTTTCTTTTTGATACTCTGAATTTTGCACCTTCTAGGAATCCGCCTTTCACAACGGGAACTTTTACATCTATTACGAATGGATTTTTAAATGTTTTTTGACACAACGCTTCTGCTTCTTCTTCTGTGTTAAAATCCCAACTCATTGATAATTTTAAAAGTCCTACAGCAATCGGATTATCTATTAATGAACCATCAACAATACTAGAATAGCTATCTTTGTCTGTGTCCTCTATATCAGCACTATATGTTGACGGTGTAGGTAAATTTTCCGTTTTTCCATGTTCTCTCCATAACATAATTTTCTTCCTTTCTGAGACATAAAAAAGAGATACTCTTTTTAAAGTATCTCTTTTAGTCTCCAACTATTGCTTCTATATCTTTACCAGTTTGTCTTTTCATGTTTCTTAAATCATTTAATAAAATCTCGCCTAAAGTTCTGTCTCCAACTTTAATAGTTAAGTAGATAGGTCTATCGTTATTGTCATTAGAGTTCATATCACTTATTGCACTCAATATTGAATCATAACTTGAGTTTCTTGATTTTATTTCTTGTGCATTAGCTTTTGAATTTATCTGAGGTATATCCACGATTCTATCAGTATTAATTGTATATGACATCATACCAGCCAAATCTTCAATTTCCGATTTAACTCTATTAGTATTAGATTTAATACCTGCAACCATTAAATCGATCATATCTGGCATATATGTATGAAAGTTACTTAAAGGTCCTTCTTCAGGTTCAGAGAAACCTAATAGACCTTTAATCTTACTTGCTACGCCTTGCACTGCTGACCCAACTTTTTGTACATTATTTCTAATACCTGATGCCATATTTTCCACTAAATCTTTTCCCCATGTTGCTGCGTTTTTTCCAAGGTTGGTAAAAGTACTTTTTATATTGTCTCCCCAGCCTGAAATTGTTGATCTAGCATTATTCAAGCCTGTTGAAATATTAGTTTTCAAAGTATTAACTTTGTCTCTAACAGTATTTGAAGCATTTGTCCAACATTCGCTAACTTTTGATTTTACATTGTTTCCCCAGTTAGAAACTGTTGTCTTGGTATTATTTGCCCAATCAGTCACTTTTCCTTTTATTTCATTAAATTTGCTTGAAACATTGTTTCCAAATTCCTCAAAAGGGGATTTTATTCTATTCCACAAATCTGAAATTCCATTCTTTAATCCTTCAACTAAGTATCCACCCATTTCAGCCATTACCGTTGATGGTGAATGTATACCAAAAATTTCTTTAAATCCATCAATAAAAGGTTGAAAAATATGATCTATTACCCATTGTCCAATGTTATCTCCAATTTCAGCAATTCCCTCAAGAAGTCCCAACATAACATTTCCGCCATTTTCTTTTATTTTCTCATACACACTCTGTACTGCTGTGTCAATACCTTCTTTGAGTTTTTCTCCTATTGCCATTCCTAGTTGTATAGGGAAAACAACAAACGCTTCAACTAATGCCATTAAAGCTAATTCTATTGCTTTTCCTGCCACTCCTAGCCAATCTACATTAGTAATAAACTCTACTATTGCATTAGAAATAGCTGATGGGTCAAATGACTTAAGAGCAGTAATTCCTATATCTAATATTCCTTTTATTCCCTCGCTTAAAGTTCGTCCTGCTACTGCCCAATCAACATTTTGAAAAAATCCATTTATCGCATTACCTATTGCTTGTCCAAAGTTTCCCCAATTAAATGTTGTAATAAAACTATAACCAAAATAAATAATAGTATTTAATCCCTGAGCAAATGTATTTCCTACCTGATTCCAATCAGTAGTTGCTATAAATCCATTTATAAATTGTGCTATGTTAGTTCCAATGTTTTTTGCGCCATCTTGAATTTGATTCCATGGAATATTTTCCATTGCCTCATTTAGTTTTTGACCAATTGTTGTACCAACTTCATACCAGTTTCCATTCTTTAATGCTTCTATAATACTATTTGGTGTATTATCTATACTTGATAAATCAAAACTAGGTGCACTTGTTCCTCCACTACTTCCTGAATTATTTGTTTGAACATTATTTATCTCGCTATGCACTCCAGCCAATTGCTTAGTTGCATTCTTTGCTTGTCCAGCACTTTTAGCCATACTTGAATATGAACTTGCGCTTGCTTTTGCAAAAATATTTACTCCTGTTAAGGCATAAGCAACACTCTGTATCGCTTTCATTAGTTGATATACTAAGTTAGTTACAAATTGTATAACTGGTGCTAAGGCCGACCCCATGGCGTATTTCATGTAATCAATATTAGCACTTAATTGTTTTGCACCTGCATTTTGGCTTGATAACCATGTCTGAGCTGAACTACTCAATAAAGAATAAATACCTCTTAGTGAAAACAATGCTCCTGCATAACGCAATACCTGGCCTAATCCTGTTTTTACACTACTGCTAAGTTGCTTTATTTGATTTTTAATTTTTATAGTCACGCCTGAAAGTCTATTCATTGATGCTTCTGCTTTTTTTGAATCATTTGAAATTCCTGAAAATATACTTCCACTTTTTTTGCTTTCAAGCTTATTCTTTTTAATATTTAATCTTTCAAGTTGAGCTTCAGTCTCTAATAATTCTTTTGAATTTAAGTGAATCTCACCATTTTGAACTTTTTTCAACTTTTCTTCTATTTCACTTATTTTATAATTAACAAGCTCTAATTCTTTAGTATCAGTGCCTCTTAATGATTGCTTGAACTGTTGGACCTCAGGAATTATCGCTGCAATTTTATTTTTTATTGCTTCAAAAATATTAATTGTATTACTTTCTGCAGATATATCGTCGTTTTCTGCCCTAACTTCATAATTGTCTTTTGGAAAGCTATTGTTTACTTTTCTGATATTTTCCGGCAATCCTTGTGCTTTTCTATTCAATACTGAAAGCTTATTGATTAACTCATCGTATGCGTCTCCTTTCGGCGTTTCGTCTAGTTTATCAGCTAGTTCTTGCATTTGTTTCTCTATTTCAGTTTTTTCTTTTGCGATTTTTTCAGACGCTACTGATATTGTTCCAGAAAAGACATTAGGGTCAAACTCCATATCTTTATCATTTAATCCGAGCTAAACTATTCGCTTCGTTTTCTATAACATTAGAATCATATATTTTAGGTTTAGATTTGTTAGTTAGATTACTTTTTAATTCTTTGAAATTCATATTTTGACCGGTTAATTTGCCATAACTTAATGAATTACTAAATATTTTTTTTAGATTTTGAGCTTCTTTTTCCATTTTTCTTGCATATTTCTCAAATTCTTGATAATTATATTTATATCTGTCTAATCCATTTATGGTCATTCCGGAAATGTCATTCGGATCGAAACTTAAACTGGTTTGTTTTTTCAAAGAATCTAAACTTTTTTTAACTTGATCTATTTGTTTTTTAGCATCTTCATTTGTAACTTTAATTGCTATTTCATTCTTATCATTACTGTTTTTTAGATCTTGCAATTTTTTCTTTGCGCCATTAGTAGCCTGTGTCATTTTATTTTGAAATGTCTTTACATTAATTTGTGAAAACGCTTCTTGTACCTGTTTCATCTTTTCTTTAACAGCAGGTACAATCTTGTTAAATTCTTTTAGTGCTTCTTCTATTTTAGCCGTGACAATAATCTCAATTTCTTCAGCTGTCGTAAGTCACTCCTCCTTTCTTTAATAATTACCCTTTAAATAGTTTTCTCTGTTCTTCCAAAGTTTGTTCTTCCTCTTCTTTTTCAAAGAGTTCAGAAAAACTATCTCTGATCATTAGAATTTTAGTTTTTTCATTCATGCAATCTCCTGCTAGAATTTTATTTGTAACCGCTTCTTGTAAATTTATTTCATCTCTGAAATCATCTAATCTTCTAATAGCTCTGCTATTGAAATATGTGTAAACTTCTCTGACAGTGCTATTCCAAAATTCAAAAGGTTTCATATCAAAGTAATAGCAGGCTCTTTCAAGTGCATAAATCAAATCTAATAAATTACTACTTGTTTTTATCTTCAAAATTAAATCTTCTAAGCTTCCAAAATTTGATTCTCTGCAATTTTTGTCATTGCATTTTCTGTTGACTTCTTGATAACCGAATCCATATCTATTGCGGATAATGGACTGTATATTGCTTCTTCTAATTCCTTTTTGGTTCTCTTCTTTATAAAAAAACCTTGTTTATTAATTTCCTCAGTTAATTCTTTAAATATATCTTCGTAGCTCTTGTTGTGTTCTGCTTTGTAATCGTCAAAAAAGTCAAGAACATCTGATGATGTATTAAAAGCATTCTTTCCTTCATTATCTTCAGCTAATGAGTACAAGATTTTTGCAAAATCTTCTATGTTAGAATCTCTTACGGCCTTAAAAAATCCCTCATCAAAGTTTTTGCTTTTTAATTTGTGTGTTATATCTACGATTTTTTTCGTTTTTAACACAATTTTTACAGTTTTATTTTTTGTTTCTAATTCCATTTATTTTTTCTCTCCTTTGCAAAAGAGAGAGGGATTTAAACCCTCTCTTAAAATTTTGTTGAATCTCCTTCAACTGGATATCCATCTGTTTCTACTACTTTTGAATTTTTGAAAACTCTCATTGTGTCTTTAATAAAATCGCCATCATTCATTTCTTGACCTGCAATATCTATTGTACACTTTACTGTTTGTACAAGTGGTTTGCTTGCAACTGATGCTGTTGATTCTGGATATTTAACAAATAAATATATTTCTGTATCTGCATCTGCTATATTTCCCATTGCTTTATGTTCTTCTTGTATAAACATCATTTCAATATCAACTGCTTCTGCTTTTCTTTTTCCTTTTGCCATTCGTTCTTCGTCTAAATCTAATGAACTATATGTTTGCCCTTCTTTTAGTGTTTTTAATTGTCCAACTTTTTGAACATAACCGATTTTAGTTCTATCTCCCGTTAGCGTTGTTGCATATGATACTTCAGCTTTCATAGCAACTTGTGGTGTTGTTGCTTTTGGTGTATCTCCTTCCATTTAAAATTCCTCCTTTATTTTAAATTAAAAGAGGCCGTTATAGAATTATAACGAACCTCAAATGTTATTGTTATACCGTATTTTTGCAGTATACTGTCATATATTGCAGGACTGGTATTTGTCCTTATAAAATTAATTTCTTGAAGTTTTGAACTAACTTCATCTGTCATTTGCATAGCTTGACGTTGTTTCTCATTCCAACAAGTAATAGATAATTGAAATGTAGATTTGATTGGATATGCATTTTCTGTCAAATTTACCGACTTCAAAGGTGTGTGTAATTCCAAGCATGGAAATTTACTTTCCGTAGTTGGATTAGTTAAAATTTGCTTATATTTCAAAAGTTCTAGTTTTTCATAAACTAAATCACTAAAATCTCTTATACTTAAGTCTTTCATTTACATACCTCCTTCAGCATTTCATCTAATTTCTTCTTTACTATTTCTGCATTTTCATTTCTACTTTTAAATTCGGCATCAGCTATAAAATGATTAGCTTTAGTGCCATGAGCAATATAAAAGTCCATTCCTTGAATATTAACAACTGGATATGGTAATGCTTTTTCAACTTTTCCTACTGGAATAAACCATTCTGTGTAACCACTTTGAATGAAGTGTTTGGTTTTTCCCACATGTTCCATTTCAGCATTAGCACCAGTGCCAAAGTATTCAAAAAATAAATATGAAACTCCATTAGACATAAATTTAGAAGGGTCCGCATAAACACGACCGTTTCACTTCTTTAGTCGACATATCAACCAATTCAACTAATATGCCGTTCTTCATTATGTCCGTTTTTCTAACCTTATCGCATAACCTCTAATATTTTTTAATATATCTTCTGTTATTATTTTTGCAGTTTGTGGTAATTTTTGAATTATAGCATCTATATTTTTAAAATTATGTTTTACTTTAATATTACAATTGAAATTTATCATTGTATTTTCTCCATTCTATACACATAAGTACTTCCTATTTTATTTTTATCTAGTACTTTATACTCAGGAATAAACTCCTCTAATTTTGAGATATCTTCAAACGATATTCCATTGCCTTTTTGTATATCATAATCCCTAGTCGTACGACCTTTATATGTGCTATAATCAACTTCACCAGTAGACTTTCTATCTAACTCGTTTACATCATTTTGCATATTTAGCCAAGCTTGTCCTTTATATTTCCATTTTTTCTCTGTTTCTCCGTGATCTTCTATCTCTTCATATTCTGATATATATACCTTTGTTAAATCTCGTAATAACATTTACTTAAATATCCTTATTGAAGCAACATCAATTCTTAATTTCTTTTCTATATCATTAAATGATGAGGAAATACTTCCTTCACTTCTCGATAAAAGACCTTCTGAACCTCTTGCGTTATATTCAGATATAACGGCTTTTTTTATGTATGGAAATAATTTATTATCAGTTTCTTTACGATTAGAAGCATCACAGGCAATAGAAGTCATATCTGCTATGATGTCTTGTATTATATTATCTGTATCTTCAATATAATTTGCTCCTAATCTTTGTTTTATTTGTTCTAACATCTATTGCCTTCCTTTCTACTATCCCCTTGAAATTATTCTTACAATTGGAATAGCTTTATGATTTATGTAACTTCTAGAATTTTCTTGAGTTTCTCCTGAATTTACTAAAGCCCAGTTTTCTCCTTTTTCTAGCTCTGCATCAGTTGGAGATAATGTAGCTTGTGATGCCTTCTCGTATGAAATTCCATAAGGTGCAAATACTTTTCTTTGTCTTATGTATAAAGTATCTTCTCCACCATTTTTGGCTGCATTTCTATCCATTTCGTATGGAACTTTTACATTTAAATCTTCATAGTCTATTGAACCCATACCTAACACATATGTTGTATATTCTGTATGAGCCACATCAGATACTTCATAATAATTTGCTATGCTTTCAGTAGCAGGGCTTGCAACTACTGTATAATTTGTTCCTGATTTTGTATAATATGTTTTTCCATCTTTTACAGCTGTATCTGCTGTTTTTACATATGTTGTTGCAACTTCTTTAGTTGGCATATCATCATCAATTACTACTAATTTACCATTCCATGTTCCTAAGTCTAATTCTCTTGTTATACCATCTTTGTCAGTATATTTTAAATGTTCTAATAGATTTAAGTTTTCAATATTTGTAGCAACGTCTGAATGCATAAATACTAAAGCAAATTTCTTTTTATTAGCTCCACAAGCTTTGTTTGTTGCAGAATTTAATGTTGTTGCTCCAATATTTCCTTTTATTTCTGTTGTGTGTTTATTAACAAATTCTGAGTTTTTAGCTCCTGTCATTGAGAATATACCTTTTAATACTGATAATATTGTATTTTGGTCTAATCCATCTTTATAGTCTGCAATTTGTTCAGCAACATTTTGCATAAAGTCTTTTCCTCCTGTTATATCGTAAGAAAAGTCTTTTTCTACAAATCCTTTTGCTCTACCAACAACTACAACACCTCTTTCAAATGTTTTTGTTGTTGATGCAGTTATGTCTGTTTGTCCATCATAATTTACTGCTTCACCTTCTAATAGTCCACGCATAGCAATTCTTGCGTATGCTGTACCATCTTCATCAGCAAATACTTTTCTAATATCTTCGTTTCCTGTTAAAGCTCTTGATTTCTTTAACTCATTTGTTTTTAAATTAGGTATTCTATCTACTGAATACTTAAATGCTTTTTCGTTAAAACTTTTTGAATCAAATTTTCCCATTCTTTATTTCTCTCCTTTTATAAATTTACTTCTGGGTGTTTGTTTAGATATTCTGCCAATTCTGTATAACTCATTTGGCTTATATCTTTTTGAGTTACCCTTTCTCCTACCTGTGGAGGTGGCTCTTTAGAATACTCACTTATTGCTTTTTCTCTTTCTGACTTTGATACTTTCTCAAATATATCTAATTTTGAATTGATACTTTCAGCGGTTTCTCTTGAAAAATCAATAGTTTCTATGTATCCTAACGAGATACCTCTTTGATTTGCTTGACGAATTGTTTCGTCTTTTAATCTGTAAGCATTTAGTTCATTTTCAGCCTTATTTGCTCTTGCTCTCTCTTGCTCCAATTCGTAAGACTTCTTTTGGTCTTCGTCCATTTTTGCAAGTTTATCAGCTTCTGCTTTTTTAGCTTCCATTTCTTCTAACATTGCTTGTCTTTCTTTTTGCTTTTCAGCATTAATCATTTTGTTTACTTCATCTCTTGTATAAGTTTTTTCTTTGTTTTCCTCGACATTTGATGGTTCAACTTTTTCTACACTCTCGGCAGTAGATTCCATATCTTTTTTCATTTCTTCATCTTTATTATCCATGATGAAATTCCTCCTTTAACTTTTTCGGCTGAGTTATAACCAAACTATTTTGACTTTTTACGGAAGTCTAACCAAACAAAATAGACAGTTTAAAGCCATATCTAGGGCATAAAAAAAGAGCTAGTCGACTTAGCTCTTGATTTATAATTTAAAATATTGATAACTTATTTATTTTTTACTTTTATATTGCAATGTATTACAAATATTATCATTCCTGCTAATTCTGTTAATACTGTAGCTATTACTCCACACCAAAATGGATTTATATACATATTATTTTTCCTCCCTTGTTACTCCTTTTATAGCCCAAAATTGTGCTTCTTCTAATTTTGTTAATGCTAATGATTTTTCTCTACATGGCTTACAATTTAAATCTATTTCATCATATATAAGAGAAAAACATTCTCTTATACGTTGTATTCTGTTGTTTTTTTCTTCATCTACTGCTAAATATTTTGCTCTATCGTTCACTTTTCCACCTTCTTTCCATAATAAAAGCACCTACTTGTTAGTAAGTGCTATTTTATCCCATCATATATCATTGTTAAGCTTTCTAATTGCCCTTTTCTTTTTAATTTTTCTTTCTCTTCTTTGCTATATTTAAAACTTTTAAAAACATTTTGTACTTCATTGTATAGTTTTATTATTTCTTCATTGTCCATATTTTTTGGACACTCTATAGTTTTTTCTATCAACTTTTCTATATAATCATCTTTAAACATATAATTCTCCTAATAAATTATTTAATTCAATTGCTTCGTCTATTGACTTACCTACTAAATAATTTTGTATTTTATCATCCAGAAAATCCAATCTATCGGTAACTGGTATTTTATATAAAGTTTTTGCAAATTCAAAAGTACTATTCTCTATTTTTATCTTGTCATTTATTTTTATTAAATTTTCTACCCAATTATCATAAGCAGATGTAATATTAGCTAATTTTTCCTTTTTACATATTTCTTTGGTTAGTAACTCTGTTGAAGCTTCCTCAATTCTTTTATATTTTTTATATGTATCCACATTATAATAACTAATAGAATGAGCATGTAATTGTTCATGTAATATTGCATGTGGAGAAGTTGTACTTTCAATTTCTATATTACAATTCCATAGTTTTGCGTTTGTTTTTCTATTGCTTATGATAATATTTCCACTCCATTTAGATTTATTATCAGTATATTTATTGCCAATTTCATACATTTTATCTGCTATAATTTTTATTTCTTTTTTTGAATAATGTCTTTCTCCTGATAAATATAATTTTTCTTTTTTAAACTCAGGATATGTATTATTATAGTTTATTTTTTCCTGTTTTTCAACTGGTGGCAAATACATTATCGTACTTCTGCAGTAATGAAAATGATGTTGTATTGGAGGTAAATTTAAGCCTAATACTAATCCATTACATCTAATTCTTTGCATTCTCAATTCTTTCTGGTTTTCTCCATAATATCTATCAAATATATTTTCTTTGTTAATATAAAACTCTTGATTATTTAAGCTATCACACATTAATGTTGTTTTTTCATCTTCTACTGCAATAAATCTAACTTTTGAATTATCTTCTGCTACCTCTTTTATTCCTTCTACTTTTACTAAATTGTTTAAACCAATCATTTGTAAGTCAACTGCACCTGATATTTTGTCACCATTTATATTCAGTTTTTGATTGTTTTGCCTATTTATTATTGTCTGAAACTCATTAGAATCAATTTCTAAGTTCTTTTGTTGTTGTATGTTTAAGATTGCTTGTTTGTATAATTGTTGTGTATTATATTGCATTGTAGCTTCAATGTATTGTTTCCAATTGAATCCACTGTAATTTGGTTGGTCTAATAATGCAAGAAATAAAGCCATCGTTAATATTTGAAGTTGTCAACAAAAAGTAGACACAAAAAAGCGTAATTATGGAAACCCTAGT
>OGPT01003596.1_pt1 | contig 10964 bp, 14 predicted proteins | sample 1552951 | NCBI WGS metagenome assembly OGPT01 (sample SAMEA2580224, study PRJEB22360) | human gut metagenome | biome: human gut; feature: human-associated habitat; material: faeces | place: Denmark | collected 2008/2010
TTCGTGGAAAGAAGAACAAAGAAAGCAATATCTATAAGATTGGTAAGTTTACTTTCGACACACAGAAACAAATTCTGTCGTCAGAAGGCAAACAAACTAAGCTGACTACCAAAGAGTCTGAACTGCTTGGATTGCTTTGCGCACATGCCAATGAGATTTTGCAGCGTGACTTTGCTCTGAAAACAATCTGGATTGACGATAACTATTTCAATGCCCGTAGTATGGACGTGTATATCACGAAACTACGTAAGCACCTGAAAGAAGACGATTCAATCGAAATTATCAATATTCACGGAAAAGGCTATAAGCTGATCACACCGGAAGTTGAATCTTAATGAGTACTCCGATAACCACAAATAAAAAATCCCGGAAACATTCGTTCCCGGGATTTTTTATTGATTTCTAATAAATTAATCAGCGATCTTCTTATTAATGACAATATAAGAAATGAATTAAAATTACAATTAGCAATGGCACAAGTTACTAATTCAGATATGGATAAAGAAGGTAGCACAAAATCAGTATCTAAAGATAAAATCGATGAATATGCTCAAAAAATATTTAAAGATGGCGTAGTAGAATATAAAGATTTTAGTTTGTTCGATAGTGATACAAATTTTATAGATGAATATAAAACAATAGGATACACATATAACAAAAATACTGCTAATTATGAAGTACAAGAAAGTGATGTAGAAGAATCAAATCCACCAGAAGTAACAGAAATAATAACAAAAGCAGTAAAATACAATAGTAAAATAGAAGTATATGTAAAACCAATATTTATTGATCCATTTTTCTCAGAACAAATAAATGCAATGGGATGTCAATTATTTGCAGAATATGATTTTCAAACAAAAGATTTTGTAGATGATAGTGTATTAACAGCATTCTCATATACTGATTATGAAGAATCTTTGAGAACAGATTCAAGTGAAGATGCAGATGGATATGTTTATGATACAGTTTCCCAGTATGTTGATCTAAATAAAATAAAAGATTATAAATATACATTTATTAAGACAGATGATGGATATAAATTAAAATCATTTGAAGAATTAAAATCAAGGTCTAGTGGCGATTCAGAAGAAACAAATACAGAATTGTCTGAACAAGAAAAAGCAATAATAAATGCTAAAGTTGAAGCATATGTTGGAAGCGAAAAAAGCTCAACAGATGTTAAATCATTAATAGAAGCAATTATATCAATTAATGAGTCAGCAACAGACGAAAGTCAAGTAATATCAGTAAAATTTGATGACACAGAAGAAGATGGGACAGATAAAGAAAAATTAGTAGCATTAACAGATTCGCTAGATAGTTCAAAAACATATGAAATAAAAGCAACATATAAATCAAGATTGATTACATCAGTAACAATAAAAACAAATTAGGGTAAATAAAAATAAAGAGCAGATTTAAATCTGCTCTTTATTTTTATGAATTTTTTGATTTTAATTTTATTTTTGGTAATTTAGAACTTTTGCTTTTAGTCTTTTTCATAGTTAGTTCTTCATTTACAGATTGAAGCTCTTTAGCTAATTCATCTGAAATAGAGATACCAGAGCTTTCTAAAAGTTTATCTAATTTAAAAGAAACCAAGTTTAATTTCTTTAAAGTTTTCATTTCTAAATATGCTTCCTGAATTTTAAATTCTAAATTGCTTGTTAAAATAAACCCAATAGCAAAAACAGAAACACCAGTAACAATCATAACTGTATTAGCAATTTCTCTAGATACACGGGCAATTTCTGTTAAAAATTCTGAAACGACATATGCACCAATTAATCCTAATATTACAAAAAAGAAAATAAAAAGATATCTTCTTATTCTTGTAAGTAAAATTGTTATTTTAAATTTTTTTTCACTATACATAATGGCACCTTACTTCCCCTTAAAAATACAAATAAATCTTACTCCATTTTACAAATTTCGTCAATATATATGTCGAAAAATCATATCAGAAAATCCAGAAAAAATTGCTAAAAATAGGTTCTAAATTCAAAGAACATGAATATATTTATATAGTACAAGCTTAAAGAAAAGGAGTAATTAAATGATAGAGGTTTTTAATTATTTATCTAAAAATATTTATAATTTATTAAATACAAAAATCATAAAAGAAAAAGCTGATACTTTAGAAGAAATCAGACTTCGAGGAAATAAGAATATTATATTAAAATTTAATAATGAAGAAATGATTTTAAGTTACAAAGTTACAGCCAAAGACTTACTAGAAACTTTAGAAAAAGTCACAGAGAATTCTATATATACATATGAAAAACAAATATCACAAGGATTTATAACACTAGCTGGAGGACATAGAGTTGGGGTAGTAGGAAATGCAATAAATGAAGATGAAAAAATTACCAACATTTCATACATATCTGGAATGAATTTCAGAATTGCCAGAGAAATTAAAGGCTGCGGAGATTTTATTTTGCATGAGCTGTACGAAAACGGAGATTTTCAAAATACTTTAATAGTAGGTAGTCCACGGCACTGGAAAAACAACATTACTAAGAGACTTAATAAGACAAGTTAGTGATGGAAACCAATATAATAAAGGACTAAATGTAGGTGTGGTTGATGAAAGAAATGAATTAGCTTCAATGTACAAGGGATTTGAACAAACAGATTTAGGATTAAGAACAGATGTAATATCAAATATTCCAAAGAAAATAGGAATTAAATTATTAATAAGGTCAATGGCACCAGAAGTAATAGCGGTAGACGAAATAGGAGGAATAGAAGATAGTAAAATGATATATTATGCAATGTGTTCAGGAACAAAAGCTTTGTTAACAGCTCATGGAAATTCTTTAAATGATATTAAAATTAATCCAGAGCTTCAAGAGCTACTAAAATACAACATAATAGAAAAAATAATTATATTAGACAAATATAAAAAAGAAAAAGTACAAGGAGTGTACTTTTTAGATAAAAATAAAAAGGAATATAAAAGAGAATGTTTATGATTTTGAAAATTATTTTAGCGATTGGGATAATTATATGTTCAGCTAAAATTGGAATTTTATTATCTCAAAAATATAGATATAGGCTAGAGGAACTTGACGAACTAAAAAACGATTTTAAAATAATAGAAAATAAAATCAAATACACATATGAACCTTTAGAAGAAATATTTACTGAAATTGCAGAAATTTCTACATATTCAATATCAGAACTATTTAAAAATGTTGCTGATAATATAAAAGAACAAGGTGCAGAACAAGCATGGAAAAATCAAGTAAAAACCATAGAACTTAGCTTGAAAAAAGAAGACAAAAAAGTATTAAAAGAATTTGGAATATTGCTTGGAAAAACTAATAAAGAAGGTCAGATTAATCAAATAAATTTTGTTAATGAATTATTAGAAAGACAAATAGAAAAAGCCAAGACTGATAAAGATAAAAATGAAACAATGTACAAAAAGCTTGGTGTAATATTAGGAGTTGGTTTAGTTATTATATTAATTTAAACAATACTGTAAGAAAGGAAAGTGCAAATATGGATATAAATTTATTATTTAAAATAGCTGCAATAGGAATCCTTGTTGCTGTACTAAATCAAGTTTTAGTAAGGGCTGGAAGAGAAGATCAAGCAATGATGACAACATTAGCAGGTATAGTAATTGTACTATCAATAGTAATAAATGAAATAAGTGAACTTTTTACTACAGTAAGAACATTATTTAATTTATAGGAAGTAGTGCTTATGGAAATAATTCAAATTATAGGGATAGGCTTAACAGGAGTAATAATTGCAGGAATTTTAAAAGAATATAAACCAGAATTTAAAATATATGTGTCTATAGTAGTAGGAATAGTGATATTTTTTTTAGCAGTAGACAAGTTGTCTGAATTTATAAATTTAATACATATACTTTCGGGTAAATTAAATATTAGTAGCAGTTTTATTAATATACTATTGAAAGTTACAGGAATATCGATCTTAACAGAATTTGCGGTATCAATTTGTAAAGATAGTGGAGAATCAGCAATTGCTTCTAAAATTGATTTAGGAGGAAAAATATTAATTTTAAGCATGTCAGTTCCAATTATAATGTCATTATTAGAAACCTTACTAAACCTTTTATAAAGTATGAGGTAAAAATATGAAGAAAATATTTTTAATAATAATAATTTACTGTATATTTGCACCAGTATCAAATGTAATTTACGCTACTGAACAAACTACGCAAGAGGAATTAATTCAAAGTCAAATACAAGATATGAATATTAATTCAATTATAGATAAAGCAGAAAAAGATACAAAAAATAATATAGATTTTAATACAATTTTTGAAGAATCACTTCAAGGAAACCTTTCACAGAATATAATAATAAATACGGTTGGAAAAATTTTAGGAACAGAGTTAAAAGAATCATTAAAAATGTTAGTATCAATATTACTAATAATCATAATTTATGGGCTAATGAAAAACATTAGTGAAAATCTAGGAAATAATCAAACTGGAAAGATAGGACATTTTGTTCAAATCATTATTTTAATTACTGCACTAATGGAAGTTTACACACATATTTTACAAATAGTTAAAGAGACTCTTGAAACAATATCAAGCTTTACATATATGCTATTACCATTATTTATAAGCTTAAGTATTTCAACCGGTAATATTACAGCTGCAACAGGGATTCAATCAGTAATATTAGTATCAATAAATATTATTACAACTTTTATTAATCAAATATTGATTCCAATAATAATAGTAGCAACAGTTATTGGGATAATTTCAAACATATCAGATGAAGTTCACATGAATAGATTATCAAAATATATGAAGTCAACAATAATATGGATATTGTGTATATTTTTAACAATATTTACATGCGTATTAAGTTTGGAAAGTAATCTTGGACAAGGGGTAGACCAATTCACAAGTAAGACTACCAAAACAGCAGTATCAACATTTGTACCAGTTGTAGGAAAAATTTTAGGTGATACAGTAGAATCAGTACTAGGCTGTACTAATATTATAAAGAATGCAGTAGGAACATTAGGCGTGATAGGAACCATATTTATAGCAGCTGTGCCACTAATACGAGTAGGACTAATAACATTGTTTATATATTTAATAAGTGGATTAGCTGAAATAGTAGCCGATGAGAAAATAGTTTATGTGTTAGAACAAATGGGAGATTCTTGCAAAGTCCTATTAGCCTCAATTACAACGGTTGTAATTATGCTAATAATAGGATTTACAATAACGATGAAATTAGGAGTTCCATCATAATAAGGAGAAAAAATGATTGAGTTTTTAGTATCATGGGCAGAACAATTAATAGTTGCATTAATAATAATTGTTGTCGTTGAAATGATTTTGCCGAGTCAAAGTTCATATAAAAAATATATAAAAATCATACTAGGAATATTTATACTATATGTAGTTATAACACCTTTAATAAACAATAAAATAAGCAGTTTAGAATTTAAAAGTGTAGCCGTCGAAAACACAAATAATGCAATTCAATATGAAAATACAATAAATTATGAAAAACAAATAGAAAGTGCATATAAAATAAAATTAAAAGAAGAATTGAATCAATATTTAAATGAAAAACAGTATGAATTAATAAAAATAAATTCAGAATTGAGTTACAAAAATGATAATTTAGAAATAGAGAAAATAGAAATGCAAATAAAAAGAAAAAAGCAAAATGCAGAAGGGAGAATTTCTATTAACAAAATTCAGATAAATTCAAATGAAGAAATTAGTCAAGATGAGATAAAAAAATTAGTAGAAGATATTGAAAAAGACTATGAAATAGAAAAAGACAAAATTTCAATATCAGAAAGTGAGAAATCTAATGATTAAAGAAAAGATAACAGCACTTGTAAAAAAGGATGATAAGGCTAATAAAAAGAAAATAGAAAATTTAGTATTTGCAATTATTGTGTTATTAGTAACATTATATGCAATTAATAATATATTTAAAGGTAAGGAAAAACAAAATGTTAGTAATGATATTAGAACACAAGAAGCGGAAGAAAAAACAAAACAGAGAGATGTAGAAAAAGAGTTAGAAGAAATATTAGGTAAAATAAAAGGCGTAGATGATGTCAAAGTTTTGATTACATATAGCGAAACTGAAAAAATAGTTCCTATATATAATGAAAGCTCTTCACAAAGTTCTACAAAGGAAAAGGATACAGAAGGTGGAGAAAGAAATACTGAAACATATGATACAACAAAGGAAGTAGTATCAGATAGTAATCAAGAAATAATTACTGAAAAAATTGTTTATCCTAAAATGGAAGGGGCAATCATTATTGCCAAGGGAGCAAAGAATACAGCTGTAAAAGAAAGTATAACTCAAGCTGTTGAAGCTGCAACAGGATTAGCAGTACATAAAATACAAGTGTTTGAAATGAAATAATAAAAATAAATAATGGAGATAAATTACAATTATCTCAAGGAAAGGATAAATATGAAGAAAATAGCAATAATAAAAAAGAAAGAAGTTTTGCTTGGATTACTTGCTATATTTTTTATGTTAGTAGGTTTTTTTAGCTATAATCCAATTATAAAAAAAGAGTATAGCAGAATAGCAGATATTCAAAATTATTCAGAATCATCATTAGGGGAAGCAACTCTTGTAAGCAGTAATGATGTAATTGAAGAAGAAGCTACAACAGATACTACAACAGAAAATTCATCAGAAGAAATTGAAACAAGTGCTGAAACAGATTACTTTTTAGAAGCAAGAATGGCAAGAGATAATACATATTCAGAAAATGTAGAAATATATGAAAAAATATTAGAAAACACAAATGTATCAAGTGATCAAAAAGCAATAGCCCAAAATGAAATTGCAAATATAACAAATGAAAAAAAGACAATTCAAACAGCAGAAAGTTTGATAAAAATGAAAGGGTTCGAAAATGTTGTAATTTTCAAGAATAATAGTGGTGTAAGTGTAATTGTACGAAGCGATGTATTACTTCAAGAACAAGTAGCACAAATCCAAAATATTATAGAAAGAGAATTTCAAATAGAAGGTAAAAATATTAATATAACTAGTAAATAAATTATTGCAAAATGGAATTATATATAATATAATTTAATAGTTGAAAAATGGATAAGGAGTAGTAAAATATGAATTTAGAATCCACAAAATACAAAAAAAGATTAATCATAATGTTAGTAATTTTAATTGTAGCAGCGATAATTGCAAACGCATCACAAAAAATAATTTCAGAAAAAGCCACTGAAATAGATGAAACAGTTGAAATTCTACAAGCTATCCCAAGTGAGGAATATGCTCAAAGACTAGAAGAATTAAAGGGATCAGGTCAAGAATTATATGAATCAAAGGAAGATGCTCTACAACGCATACAAGAAACTCAAGAAACATATAATTCAATAGTTAAATATCCTAAGATAGCACAAATTATATTAATTACACTTTCATATTCTGGACCAATGATCGCAATAATGATGTATTTTATACTAACAGGTTGGATAATTCAGAAAAAGACACCAGATATAAAAAAATGGTTAAGTATAGCAATGAGAGTAATTGTACTGATAATACTATTACCATTATTGATATATGCAATAATTATTGTAGGAATATTGGGTCAAATTCCATTTGCAATATATACTCTTTATAAATATATAAAAACAAAAAAATTAGAAGACAAAGATGATGTAATTGTAGAAAAATAAGTCATTAAGGGAGGAATAATAAGATGATTAAGAAAGTAGCCATTTTAGCTAACGGAGGAGATGTTTCAGGATTTAATGCTGTAATAAGAGCAATAGTAAGAACAGCTGAAACAAACGGAATTGAATGTTACGGATATATTGACGGATATAGAGGATTAGTAACAAATAATTATATAAGATTAGATGGCAGTGAAAAAGCATCAGGAATTTTAGCAAAAGGAGGATCAATAATAGGATCTTCAACAAATGCAATAGTATTCCATTACAAAGTAGAACACGACGATGGAACAGTAACATACGAAGATTTATCAGATAGATGTGTTCAAAATGTAAAAGACGCAGGATTTGACTGTGTATTCACTTTAGGTGGAGATAGTACACAAAAGTCAGCTAGAGATTTATTTTTAAAAGGAATTAACACAATTGGTGTACCAAAAACAATAGATAACGATGTAGCATGTACAGATGTAACATTTGGATATAACACAGCTGTATCAGTTGCAACAGAAGCTTTAGATAGACTTCATACAACAGCAGAAACACACAACAGAATAATGGTATTAGAAGTTATGGGAAGATTTGCAGGATGGATAGCTTTAGAATCAGCCATATCAGGAGGAGCAGACGTAGCTTTAATTCCAGAAATACCATATGATATAAACAAAGCAGCTGAAGCTATAAAACGTAGACAAGCTAAAGGCAAAAACTTTAGTATAGTAGTAGTATCAGAAGGTGCAATGTCAAAAGATGGAGAAAACGAAACACATTCAGCTGAAGGCATAGATGCACAAGCTGGAATAAGCATAAAATTCGGTGGAATTGGACCAAAAGTAGCAAAAGAATTACAAGAACTAACAGGTCTTGAAGCAAGATGCACAGTGTTAGGATATATGCAAAGAGGTGGAACACCAACAGCATATGATAGAGTTCTTTCAACAAAATACGGAGCAAAAGCAATGGAACTTGCAATGGAAGAAAAATTTGGAGTATTAACCGTAATTCAAAATGGAAAACTAACATATGTTCCACTAGAAGAAGTTGTTGGAAACAACAAAGAATTAGGAGCTGTTCAAGGAGGAACAGAAGATAGTAACGTAAGATTAGTTACTATGGATCACGATTTAGTAAAGACAGCAAGAGATATAGGAATTTGCCTAGGAGATTAATAAAATAACAAATTTACAAAAGATTATTACTATTTAAATTTTAGATAGTAATTTTCTTTATATATAAAGGAATGATAATTATGATAAATTATAACGAACTAATAGCAGAAAAAATAGCTAATGCAACACAATTAGACAAAAATGAAATAATGACATATATAGAAATACCACCTAAAAGTGATATGGGAGATTATGCATTCCCATGCTTTAAATTAGCAAAAATATTAAAAAAATCACCAGTAATGATTGCAACAGAAATAAGAGAAAAAATCTCACCAGACGAATATATTGAAAAAATTGAAGATAAAGCTGGATATTTAAACTTTTATATAAATAACGAACAATTAGTAAAAGAAGTTTTATCAGAGATAAATACCGAAAAAGAAAATTTTGGAAAAAGCAATGAAGGTAATGGTAAGAACATAGTAATTGACTATTCTTCACCAAATATTGCTAAGCCTTTCCACATAGGACATTTAAGAACAACATTAATAGGAAGTGCTTTATATAAGATATACAAGTATTTAGGATATAATACAATAGGTGTAAATCATTTAGGAGATTATGGAACACAATTTGGAAAAATGATAGAAGCCTACAAAATGTGGGGAACTGAATATGATTTGACAGAAGATCCAATAAATAAAATGGTGGACATGTATGTAAGAATAAACAATTTATGCAAAGAAGATGAGCAAGTGCTTGAAAATTGTAGAGAGAACTTTAGACTTTTAGAAAATGGAGATAAATATTGTACTGATTTATGGAATCACTTCAAAGATCTAAGTTTAAAAGAATTCGATAAAATCTATGATGTTTTAGATGTAAAATTTGATTCATTAAATGGCGAAGCATTTTATGCAGATAAAACAGACGAAGTAATAAAAATATTAGAAGAAAAAGGCAAATTAACATACTCAGAAGGAGCAAAAATTGTTGACCTAACAGACGCAGGAATAGAAACACCATGCATAATCCAAAAAGCAAATGGCTCAACAATATATGCAACAAGAGACTTAGCTGCAATACTTTATAGAGCACGTACATATGATTTTGATAAATGTTTATATGTAGTTGCATATGAACAAAATTTACATTTTAAACAAATCTTTGAAGTTGCAAAATACTTAGTTGACGAAAAATATGCAAAAGGTCTAAAACACATATCATATGGAATGGTTCAATTACCAACTGGAAAAATGTCAACAAGATTAGGTAATGTAGTAAAAATAGAAGACTTGATAAATGAAACAATTGAAAAAGCAAAAGAAATAATAACAGCCAAAAATCCAGAGCTAGAAAATAAAGATGAAGTAGCAAAAAAAGTTGGAATTGCAGCAATAATATTTAATACTTTATCAACAACTAATACTAAGGACCAAATATTTGACTGGAATACAGCATTAAATTTTCAAGGTGAAACAGGACCATATATTCAATATACATATGTAAGAACAAAGAGTGTATTAGAGAAAGTTGGAAGAGTTCCAGAACTTTCAGAAGTTGATTTTTCACAATTAACAGATGAATCATCAATAAAAGTTTTGAAATCATTATATGCATTCCAAGAAACACTTGAAATGGCTGCAGAGAAAAACGAACCAGCAATACTTGCAAGATATTTAATAGAAGTTTCACAAAATTACAGTAATTTCTATAATGATAATAAAGTTTTAGTAGATGATGAAAAAGTTAAAAATGCAAGAACATACCTAACATATGCAGTAGGCGTAGTATTAAAAACAGGAGCATCATTATTAGGTATCAAAATGCCAGATAAAATGTAATAAGAAACGGAGGAAAAAATTATGATATGCCCTAAATGTAATGAAAAAATTGCAGATAACTCAAAATTCTGTACAAAATGCGGAGCAAACATAGAAGAAGCAACAAAAGAACTAGAAGCTCAAAAAATTGAAGAAGCAAAAAAAGCTGAAGAAGAAAAAAGAGCAATAGAAGAAAATGAAAAAACTAAATCAGTTGAAGAAGAGTCAAAAGCTGAAGAAACACAACAACCAGAGAAAAATAAAAAAGACAAAACAGAAGAAAATTCTAAAGAAGCTAAAAAGAATAGCAAGAAAAAAAGCAAAAAGAAAATAATATTA
>OGPT01003603.1_pt1 | contig 10947 bp, 10 predicted proteins | sample 1552951 | NCBI WGS metagenome assembly OGPT01 (sample SAMEA2580224, study PRJEB22360) | human gut metagenome | biome: human gut; feature: human-associated habitat; material: faeces | place: Denmark | collected 2008/2010
GCGGTATTGCCTTAAATCCGTAATCAAGGCGAAAGCCTAAAATTAAAGGGGGAAAAACGATGTTTGAACGCATATTCAAGCTATCGGAACACAAAACCACAGTCAAGACCGAGGTCATGGCCGGTATCACTACCTTTATGACCATGGCGTACATCCTTGCGGTCAATCCGAGTATCCTGTCTGCAACAGGGATGGATTCCGGTGCAATCTTTACATCGACAGCGCTGGCTGCAATGATCGGTACATTCTTGATGGCGTTCTTCGCCAATTACCCGTTCGCACTGGCACCTGGAATGGGACTGAATGCATACTTTGCCTATACTGTTGTAATCGGTATGGGATATACCTGGCAGTATGCACTGACTGCTGTATTTGCAGAAGGTATTATTTTCATCCTTCTTTCCCTTACAAATGTGCGTGAAGCGATTTTTAATGCAATTCCAATGAATCTGAAGTCTGCCGTTAGTGTGGGAATTGGTCTTTTTATTGCATTTGTTGGTTTACAGAATGCACATATCGTTGTGGGCGGTTCTACATTACTCCAGTTATTTTCTGTAGATGCATACAATAAAGCGAATGGTGTGGAAGCTTCTTTTAACAATGTCGGAATTACGGTAATTCTTGCATTGGCAGGTATTATCATTACCGGAATTTTAGTTGTTAAAAATATTAAGGGAAATATCCTTTGGGGTATTTTAATCACATGGGGACTTGGAATCATTTGCCAGTTTGCAGGACTTTATGTACCGAATGCAGATTTAGGATTCTACAGTCTTTTACCTGACTTTAGCAAGGGGTTTTCTATTCCAAGTCTTGCTCCTATCTTTGGAAAGCTTCAGTTTAAAGGAATTTTCTCTGTAGACTTTATCGTAATTTTATTTGCATTTTTATTCGTTGACCTTTTTGATACGATTGGAACACTTGTCGGTGTATCTGCCAAAGCAGATATGTTAGATGAAAAAGGAAAGCTTCCTCATATTAAAGGGGCACTTCTTGCTGACGCTGTAGCGACTACTGTTGGTGCAATCCTCGGAACTTCTACCACTACTACTTTTGTGGAAAGTGCTTCTGGAGTATCCGAAGGAGGAAGAACAGGTCTTACTGCTGTTACAACAGCGATCCTTTTTGGATTATCTCTGTTCTTATCACCAATCTTCCTTGCGATTCCATCTTTTGCTACCGCACCTGCTTTAGTAATTGTTGGATTATATATGCTTAGTAATGTTACAAACATTAACTTTACGGATATGTCCGAGGCTATCCCTGCTTACGTATGTATCATTGCAATGCCATTCTTCTATAGCATCTCTGAGGGTATCTCTATGGGAATTATTTCTTATGTAGTGATTAACCTTATTACTGGAGAGGCAAAAGACAAGAAGATCAGTGCATTGATGTATGTATTGGCAATACTGTTCATCTTAAAATACATTTTTCTATAATTTTCAAGTTTTCTAAAGCGTGTTTGAAAAATTATGGGGCTGTCGCACCAAAAACAGCCCTACCCTATGGCAGGGATTCATGCATTGCATGGAATCACTGCTATATTTTTATAACAAGCGTGGGACCTATGCCAAAAGCTGTTTTTGTTTCCCTAGTCTGTGGCAAAGCAAAAATGAACCATATCTATTCCAGCAGGGATATTGAAACTGCCTGATCTTTTCGTCTATCACATTTTTTTTGCGCAATTTTCTACTTTTCCTGCCTGTGTTCCATACCACATCGTCCCATCATCTTCACATATGCTTCCTCCTCTGCCTGTAATGCATCCCCATTTGCCCAGAAGGACAGAGCAAATATAGAAATACAAAATAGTATAACTGTGCTTAGAATTCTTATGATTCCATATTTGTACGCTTTTTTATCAAAGAGTTCTAGAAATCCTTGTGCGGTCAAATACCCGACAAGGAATCCTGCTGTATTTGCAATCAGGTCATCAACTTCAGGGAGTCTTCCTGTAAATGCCTGAAAGATTTCGATAAAATACATTGCTTAGCCTCCCAGATTCCATCTATAATATAGCTAATATAGCTACTCGTACTTACCTCCCACATTTGAATAAATGAAATTACTCCTTTAATAATTGCTGCAATTCATCATCTGTACAAATAGAATAGCAATATATGCTATTTCCTCCATTTTTATTTTTATAATTTACCTGAATGTCCATGTTTCCATTTATTACGGTTATTCCCGGAACATTTTCCATCTGCTGAAGAACAAGTTTCTTTTTTAGTTTATTAATTCGTTTTTTATCTGTTATTCCATATCTGATATTTTCTCCGGTACTTCCATCATATCCTTCAACCCCAATACTACTGATATCTAAGTTATCTATTGTCTGGTTGACAGCACAGCCTTTTTGTGCTAAAAATGCAAGCGTCTTTTTAAAAGATGGATAAATATAATACGTATCCTGTGTTGCATTTTCACTTCCCATTGTTCCACCTATTGATATATCTATATTTCCTACGGGAACTGTTTTTTGTACATCTGTGTAGCTTAAGCCGTCTAACTCACTTAAATAAGTATCAAAGAACTGTTTTTTCTCTTCTCTTGTAAGGTTTAAATATTCTGTTTCTATCCCTGACCAGGTTATTTCTTTGATATCATTATAATCTCGTGTATAGAGAGCATAGATATTCTTTTTAAATTCTCTTGTCGCATACAGTTTATTATAAAGTTCTTTTGCCTTTTGGGAACGAAGAATATAGTTTCTTACTTTACGATTTCCGTTTTTCATACAAAATGTTGTAGAAATCTCAATATCACCGCTCATCACTTCTTTTTTAGATACAGATGAAAAGAATAAAAACTTGCTGTTTTTCTCATAATACCCTGAAGAGGATGTTGCTGCACTGTTTTTTACTTCTACTGATTCTTTGATTACGGAAAGAGCAAGCTGTTTTTCTTCTCCATTTAATCCTGATTGTTCTTCCCCTTTTCCCCAATATCCGTAACTATTCACTCCTAATGGCTTTATTTCGATACTATCTACCCTGGATGCTTTTGGTATATACCTGTCATATCCAAAAAAATCTGCACTAAAGCTTGCCATGATAAATAAGGAACCAACCATGATAACTATAAGTTGTTTTTTATGACAAAAAATCGCTCTTACATCAAATTCATAAATGCATTCAATTAATGCATGTATAACGAACACACCAAATACAACTCCGAATATAAGCCAGAAAATGGATTTTGCATTTCCCAATGAATAGAAAATAATTCCTGAATATAAGGCAGATGGGATAACTAATAACACTTTAATTACTGTATTTGCCTTTGTAAATGCCATAGCCCGTCCTGCACTTTCTGCCGGCCGTCTATTATAGAGTGTGTGGCACAGTACATATAAACCGACAATCCATAAAAGAAGAATCATCATATATTTTATCTGCGTTTCTCTGCCGCTATTTATATCTGCCATTCCCCGAAGTCCGACCCATACCGGAGAAAGATAGTTGGTTATATTATTATAAACATTATCTGCCGTATTCCCGGAATAGGTGGCGAAAAAAGAGCCCGCATATATTGGAAAAATGTTATAAATAACAATTGGAAAATAGCTTGCAAATACTCCAAATCCTAATATACCAACGATAATATTTCCTGTCATAATCATTGCCAGAGCCATCGTCAGCCATGTTGCTGCAAAAATTAACAAATACCAGAGACTAGAACTGACTATTTCCCATCCTCCTCCAGAAATCTGTTGCTGTGCAATGACAAATTCTATTGCTTCTTCTATTACAAGCGGAATCAGAAAAATAAACAGGCTGTTTTGTACTACCAGACGAAATAATGTAGCTCTCTTTATTGGAAGGGATTCATAAAAATCTGTCTGCTTTCTGGAATGTAAATAATAAAGACTTACTGCCGCACTGCATGCCGCCAGGACGATTACCACGCCTGCCATTCCCATATTGGGCTGAAACAAACGAAGCACTTCCGAATGTGAGGAACATTCATTTACTCCCATTACTAAAAAAACGGCTTTTATAAAAAATGTAAGCACTGTAATAATCGTCATGCCAAGCATTCTCTTTCTATTCTCCCTGCTTAGCTTAGAGTATGAGATTCTTGATGTCATAACCTACTACCTCCGTTTCACTGATAAATATTTCTTCTAAAGACAGCGGAATACATTCATAAAATACCGGTTTTAATACAGATAACTTTGCCATTACCTGTTTTTCACTGCCCCTGACTGTCATTGTGACAAGCTTTCCTCTTCGGTTAAATTGTAAAATGTCAAACATTTTCTCCAGCTTCTTGTCATCCTCTTTTGGCAATGCACACTGTACTTTCTGAATATTACACTTCATCGTTTCTAAATCTTTCGATAAGAGAACACCACCCTTATGCAACAGTCCGACATGATCACAAATATCTTCTAATTCTCTCAAATTGTGCGATGCAATAATCGGAGTAAACTTTCTTTCATCAATTTCATTTGCCAGAATACTTTTAATTCCCTGGCGCATAACCGGATCAAGCCCATCAAATGTCTCATCACAAAACAGGTATTTCACACCACTGCACACACCAAGAAGAATGGAAAGCTGCTTCTTCATTCCTTTAGAAAATGTCTGAATCTTACGATCTTTTTGTAAAGTAAACTTCACCAGAAACTTACGAAATCTCTTCTCATTGAACGCAGGATACAGCGTCTTATAAAACGCTGCCATATCTAACGGTGTCGCATTTGGGAAAAAATACTGCTCATCAGAAATATAGAAAAACTTCTGCTTCGCTTCCACACAATCCCATACAGCTTCCCCATCAATCAGAATCTCTCCTTCATCTTCCTTTAACACCCCTGCCATCATTCGAAGAAGTGTACTCTTTCCTGCACCATTCGTTCCAAGAAGACCAAAAACCTGCCCCTCTTCAATAGAAAGACTGACATCACTTACAGCTTCAATCTTATCGAAACGCTTGCTGACCTTCTTAATTTCTATCATCTTTCCACCTCCTCATAAGCTTCATTAATACAGGCCAGCGCCTGTTCTTTCAAAATACCTCTCGCTCTCAACTCTTCTACATTTTCTTTAAACTTAATCAGAAGCTTCTCCTGTTCTTTTATAATCAGATTCTCATTCATCTTCACAAAATTCCCTCTTCCCTTTACGGAATAAATAAATCCTTCTCTCTCCAGCTCACTATATGCCCTCTGAATCGTATTAGGATTAATCGAAAGTTCCATCGCCAGTGAACGCACTGATGGCAGCTTTGAATCCGACTCTAGCACTCCATTCAAAATCAATGTCTGAATCTTCTCTGTAACCTGCTCATAAATTGGTCTTTTGTCATTATAGTCAATAAAAATCACATCGAGCCTCCTTCCTTTTTATACTCATAAAATCAGATGTCACGAATTACTCCACAGCTAACGCTGCTAAATCTTCAAATACTTCAGGAAAACGCAACATATACTGTACCAAATATGTTAGTAGTGTATTAACATTATTAATACACTTAATATACCTTAGATATACCCCAATGTCAAGGGGGAGGCGAAAAAGTGAAAATTCTATCATACAATAAATGCTTCGTTTCCCTGCGTCCAAACTGCTCGTCTGCAGCTTGAACTTGCTCTAAGGCGCATTTATTGTATGATAGAATTTTCACTTTTTCTGTCTTTGGCAGGATTTGAGGGAGAAGTCAGAATGTTGCTGCTAACTCTGATAGTTATATCAGATATGATACTATGTTTTCTCAATTTCGTCAGCTTTTCCCTTGACAAATGCCATATATGTATTATAATTCAATATATAAAATTTTTATATATAGAAATTTAAAACATAGAAAGGACGTGATATTATGTTTTATTATCCGCTTTCTTCTTTATTGATTGAGTGTCTGATTCTCTCGATTGTTGAAAGAGAGGATTCTTATGGGTATGAAATCAGTCAGACAGTGAAGCTGGTGGCCAATATTAAGGAATCTACGCTTTATCCGATTTTAAGAAAGTTAGAGCAGAATGGATACCTGCATACTTACAGTCAGGAATTTCAGGGACGTAACCGCAAGTATTATTCCATTACCGATTCCGGGAAGGAGCAGCTCATTTTCTTAAAAAAAGAATGGAACGAATATTATCACACAATTGATGACATCATCGAAGGGAGGATGATACCTGATGGAAAATAAAAGATATAAAAAGGAACAAGATATCCATTTAACAAAAGAAGAATATCTTGCCCAGCTAAAGAAATATTTAAAAAGACTTCCAAAAGAAGATTATAACAATGCAATGGATTATTTTACAGAATATTTTGAAGATGCCGGACCAGAAGGCGAAGCAGCCTTGATACAGGAACTCGGTACTCCGAAAGAAGCAGCTTATGAAATTCTTGATAATCTGATAACTGAGAAGAGAAAAGACCCAGATACGCCGATTTGGAAGATTATTTTTCTTACATTTCTTTCCATTTGTGCCGCTCCTATCGGCGGTGCTTTGGCACTTACTATAATTGCTCTTGCTTTGGCCGGTGTTTTAGTAATTGTTGCAGGACTTTTAGCGATTTTCTCTTTTGGAATTGCATTTGCCCTCGTTGGTGGAAAACTTTTTATCCGAGGAATAATTGCCATCACTGCATCGCTTTCCGGTGCGAGCCTGATTTCTGGTGCAGGATTATTTAGTATTGGCATTAGTATTCTTGCCATTTTAGCTGTTTTTTGTTTCTGCAAATGGATTGTTTTAGTATTAGCTCATTTTATTCAGAATATGAGCAGAAAAAGGAGTGTGAAATAAGATGAGAAAAATTATAAAAACTCTTTTAGGAATTGGTGGGGCATTCTGCCTAATTGGAGCACTTTTATTTAGTATCGGATTTACCAGTGGCGGCACAAAGTACGTTCATGACACAAACTTAAATTCCATGAACGCACAGGAAGATAATAAAGAGTCTGCAAATCGTTTTACTTTAAAGAAAACAGAAATCCCTGACTTTACTTCTTTAAATATAAACTTAGAAGATTCCGACCTTAACATTGAGGAATCTCCCAACGAAAAAAGCTATATTGAATATGCACAGGCGACAAAGGATAAGAAAAACCCTGTCTCCTATTCCATAGAGAATGGCACATTAACCTTAAAAGAAGCCGGAAATACTGGTGCTTCTTACTACATTAATGTTGATATAAGCTTCTTACAGGCTGCTCTCAGCAGTAAAAATATAGAAGATTACACAAAAGAGTCTTCTAAATACGAAAACTACGTTACTCTCTATCTTCCAAAAGATAAACTCGTATCTTCCGCAAAAATCTATCTTGGATATGGTGATTTTTATGTAAAAAATGCTACTTTTGATACTACTAACATCAAGCTTGACGATGGAGATTTTGACGCAAATACACTTACTGCTAATAGTGGAAAGCTTACTTTCTCCTACGGTGACTGCGACTTGCAAAAAGCTTCTCTCGGCAATATTTCTCTCACTTCAAAAGATGGCGATCTTACTGTAAATGAACTTACTTTATCAGGAAAAACAAAAATCGCGCTCTCTTATGGTGATGCTGAAATCACCTTAAATGACTCCACAAAGAAAGTATCTGGATTTGACCTCGCCACCCATTATGGAACGATTACTGCTTCTGGTCTTAACGGAAACAAAACGCTAGACGAAGATGATGATGTAAATACATTCCAGTCAGATTCTAAAGATGGGAAGACAAAACTTGCGATAGACTCTAAAGATGGGGATATTACGGTAAAATAATCAGATAGATTTTAAAAGCAGATTATGGCTTTTTGAAAAGTTGAGTCATGAGAGTTTGACACTCATATTGTTGTTTTAATATGTAAAAATAATAATTTTTCTTATGCATTTTTGTGTCAATCCTTTGAAATTTAGTTTCCCAGGCAGCCTCATTCTTCTGTCCTCTCACCAAATTTTTATTGACAGGACAATCTATCTTAATATAAAATAAAGAAAATAAGAGGGAGTAGTTAATATCCATCTCTATGGATGAATAACAGTCGTCATCACGCCATAAGGCCGGTTGTTGTTGAAATAACGAGACTTTTATCAATCATTTTGTAACTGTTCAGAATTATGTACTTTTATTTATGTATTTTAATTCTGAATACCACAGTTATTTTTGATGTGATAAAGGTCTTTTTTTATTTTCCTTTATCACAAGAAAGGAGAATATATGGAATATGTATTACTAGTAGTCGGATTTGTTCTTTTAATCAAGGGGGCAGATTTCTTTGTAGAAGGAAGTTCTTCTCTCGCCCAAATCCTGAAAGTGCCCAGTGTTGTAATTGGTCTTACCATTGTTGCCATGGGAACGAGCGCACCGGAAGCCTCCGTCAGCATCAACGCCGCCCTTGCAGGAAGTAACGATATCGCCATCAGCAATGTTGTCGGATCGAATATTTTCAATGGATTAGTCGTTGTCGGGGTATGTGCCTTTTTATCTGCATTCAAAACAAATCGTGATATTTTAAAAAGAGATATGCCACTCAACATCCTTGTCACATTTATTTTATGCCTTATGTTTCTTGACGGAAAACTCAACCGGATAGAAGGCGGTATCCTCTTTGCCGGAATGATTTTATATATTACTGTCATGATCTATCACGCAATCAAAAATAAATCGGAAAACGAACCGGAAAAAATTCTTTCTTTGCCAAGAAGTATTATTTACATGATTGCCGGTCTCGCTGCAGTCATCTTCGGCGGTGACTTAGTCGTTGATAAAGCATGCATCATTGCCACCAACTTCGGCGTAAGCCAGAACTTTATCGGACTTACCATCGTTGCAATCGGAACCTCCCTTCCGGAACTGGTAACCTCCATTGTTGCCACCAAAAAAGGAGATAGCGGTCTTGCACTCGGAAATGCTATCGGCTCCAACCTGTTTAACATCTTGTTTATCCTTGGGTTCTCAGCCATCCTTTCACCACTGCACGTACTAAATGAATCGATTATCGACTGTAGTATTTTATTAATTAGCAGTATCCTTTTATTCATCTTTGCAAAAACAAAGCAGCATATGTCAAAACTCGAAGGAGTTGTCTGCATCGGACTGTACATGGCATATATGGGATATCTTTTGATTTAATTTAGCGGATACAGACGAAAAAAAGAAAGCCAGCTATAGCAAAGGTAAAGATAGTCGCGGCGTAGAAAATGCCTGACCGGCATTTTTACTTGCTCCGACATTACCTTTGTTATAGGCTGGCTTTCTTTTTTTTGTTCTCTGACTCCAGATATGATAATTAAATCTTCTATAGGATATTCGGTAATCATCCACTAGAGCGTATTTGAAAAAATGCTTATAATTAAACACAGAAACGGTCTGTTTACATTATTATTCCGGTTGTTTTGGTAAGCCGGCAAATCCTGCTTCTAAATCCTTATCGGTAGGAATATAGTCGCTCATCTCACCATTGTTATATTTTTCATATGCTACCATATCAAAGTATCCGGTTCCGGTAAGTCCGAAAAGAATTGTCTTTTCTTCTCCAGTTTCTTTGCATTTTAAAGCTTCATCAATGGCTACACGAATCGCATGACTGCTTTCTGGTGCAGGTAAGATTCCTTCTACTCTTGCAAACTGCTCTGCTGCTTCAAATACTGATGTCTGTTCTACGCTTCTTGCCTCAATTAAGCCCTGATCGTATAATTCAGATACGATACTGCTCATTCCATGATAACGGAGTCCTCCTGCATGATTTGCAGATGGAATGAATCCGCTTCCTAATGTATACATCTTTGCCATTGGGCATACCTTTCCTGTATCACAGAAATCGTAGACGTATTTACCACGAGTTAAGCTTGGGCAGGAAGCCGGCTCTACTGCAATAAAGTGATAATCGGCTTCTCCACGAAGCTTTTCTCCCATAAATGGAGAGATTAAGCCCCCAAGGTTGGAACCGCCTCCGGCACATCCGATAATAATATCTGGTTTGATTCCGTATTTGTCCATGGCAATCTTTGATTCTAATCCGATGACCGACTGGTGAAGAAGTACCTGATTTAATACACTTCCTAAAACATAACGATACCCTTCATGCTTCGTTGCAGTCTCAACTGCTTCTGAAATCGCACAGCCAAGGCTTCCTGTTGTTCCCGGATGTTCCTCTAAAATCTTCTTTCCAACTTCTGTCGTAGTAGATGGGGATGGTGTTACACTTGCTCCATAAGTACGCATTACTTCACGACGGAAAGGTTTCTGCTCATAAGAAACTTTAACCATATATACTTTACAATCAAGATCAAAATACGCACATGCCATAGAAAGTGCAGTTCCCCACTGACCTGCTCCTGTCTCTGTAGTAACTCCCTTTAATCCCTGCTGCTTTGCATAGTAAGCCTGTGCAATCGCAGAATTAAGCTTGTGACTTCCACTTGTATTATTTCCTTCAAATTTATAATAAATCTTTGCAGGTGTTCCAAGCTTCTTCTCTAAACAGTATGCCCGTACTAATGGTGATGGACGGTACATCTTGTAAAAGTCTTTAATCTCCTGTGGAATTGGAATATAGGCATCCGTATCATTTAACTCCTGCTTCACTAATTCTTTACAGAAAACAGGCTCTAATTCCTCTGGTTTTAAAGGCTCTAATGTTGCTGGATTTAATAAAGGTGCCGGCTTCTTCTTCATATCTGCACGCACATTATACCAACTGTCAGGCATCTCATTCTCTTCAAGATAAATTTTGTAAGGGATTTCTTTATTGCTCATATCCTTCTCCTTTGCAAATCTTTTTCTTTTAATTTAACAATTTAACACTCTAGTCTAATACATTATGCTATACATAGTTTATACTATCTGTCTTCCTACGTCAAGTATATTACTATTTAATTCATTAAGAGACAGACGCCCGAGAAGAGATACGATATCCTATATTTGTGACTTTAGTCGCTGCGGTTTGGATGTGAGCGCATGAGCGAACATTTAAACCGCCGCGACTAAAATCACAAA
>OGPT01003608.1_pt1 | contig 10925 bp, 10 predicted proteins | sample 1552951 | NCBI WGS metagenome assembly OGPT01 (sample SAMEA2580224, study PRJEB22360) | human gut metagenome | biome: human gut; feature: human-associated habitat; material: faeces | place: Denmark | collected 2008/2010
CAGACATTTTTGTCAAGGTGGAGTTTATAATATTTAAAAAAAAAAGATTTATTAAATCTTTTAAAATACATTTTCATTTATTGAATTTTCTAAATCAATTACAATTTGATTATTATTTTCATCAGGTGCTACTACCATTATATAATTTTCTTTTTCAGTAGTAATTTTATAAAATTTATATTTATAATATGGACGTAATGTTGTTAATTCTTCAATTTCTTCGATTGTTTCATTATTATAAGTAAATAATTCATTTGGATCTATTTTATTATAATATTCTTCTATTACTGGATTAAAAAATCCACCACTTGAAGTTTCTATATTAGATATTTGTTTATTTTTTATAAATACAAAAATTGATTTTTCGATTTTTGATAAATTAGTTGACCCAGTCATTTCATTTAAAAATATACAAGTATCATTTGTTGTTTTACATTTATATGCAAAATCTAATTTATAAAGATATTCATCAACTATTTTTCCATAATATGTTATATTTGTTAAATTTATAAATTCTATATCATCTAAATTCCAATTTTTATAAAAAATATCATTAAATAATGTTGAATTATATAAAGCATTTAACATTTTTTTTCAAACAAACTATATTTTGATGAATCAAATTGTGGAAAACTTAATATATAATCTTCTTCTTTCTTATTAGTTGTTTCTTCCGATTTTTCGTTATTTATTTTATCATTATTGTTTTGTTTGATTTCATTATTATTGATATTTTTTTCATTATTCTGCGTTTTATATATTAAATAAATGCACGTTGATATAGTAAATAAAAAAATAAAAAGTATAGTAAAAATTAATATTTTGTCTTTTTTCATATATTTAATCTATCTTTCTTTTTTAATTATAAAACAATATGTTTTAAAAATCAATGTAACATATTGTTTTAATTTAGAATTATATTGGTGATTATATGTATTTAAAAATTAAAGACTTTAGAGAAGATCATGATTTATCACAAAAAGAAGTTGCTAAAATATTAAATATTTCTCAAGTTACTTATTCTTATTATGAAATAGGAAAAAGAAATATACCATTAGACTTATTAATAAAATTAGCTGATTACTATAATGTTACTTTAGATTATATAGTAGGTAGATTAAAAAAAGATTGAACTTACAATCTTTTTTTCTTTATTTCACTATATTTTCTAGGATATTTTTTATTATCTTTCAATTTTTTAAACAATAAAATTGTTCTAGTACTTCCTTCAATTGGTAATTTAAATTCTGATTTTTTTATCAATCTAACATTTAATTCATTAATAGCATTATCTATTTCTTTTAGTTCTTCATTCATATTAGCTTTTAATGGAATAAAATATCCATTTATTTTAGTTAAAGGTATAGCATATTCTAATAAAATTGAAGTATGTGCGACAGCTCTTGCTGTTGTAACATCAAATTTATTTCTATTTTTTAATGCATAATCCTCAGCTCTAGAATGAATTACTTCAATATTCTTAAGGCTTAATTTATCAATTACTGCTTTTAAAAATTCTATTCTTTTATTTAAAGAATCTAATAAGGTAATTTTTAAGTTAGGAAATACTATTTTTAAAACTAATCCTGGAAAACCAGCACCTGTTCCTATATCACATAATGAATTAATGCTATTTAAATCTATTACTTTAGCAAGAGTTAAAGAATCATAGAAATGTTTTAAATATACTTCCTCATATTCAGTAATGCCAGTTAAATTCATTACCTTATTGTATTCAATTAATAAATTATAATATTCATTTAATTGATCTAATTGATTTTGTGTTAATGATACATTAATTAATTTTAGTTCCTCAATAAATCTATTTTGATTCATTTTTATACTCCTTTTTTAAATATACCATTAAAATAGAAATATCCGCTGGATTTACTCCACTTATTCTTAAAGCTTGACCAATTGAAGTAGGCATTACTTCTTTTAATTTTTGTCTTGCTTCGCTAGCAATATTTTTAATGTTATCATAATTAATATCTTCAGGTATTTTTTTATTTTCCAACTTTTTAAATTGAGCAACCTGCTTCATTTGTCTTGAAATATAACCATCATATTTAATATTTATATTTATTTGTTCAACAATATCTTCAGGTAAGTCTTTCTTTTCATCGTCAAAATGACTTATTTTTTGATAATCCAATTCAGGTCTTCTTATTAATTCAGCTAATGTTGTTCCTGTCTTAAGTGGAGTACTGCCAACAGATACTAAAAATTCCTGAACTTTTTTGTTAGCACCTATCGCATATTTATTTAATCTCTCTATTTCTTCTTTAATTACTTTCTCTTTATAGCAAACATAATCATATCTTTCTTTTGAAATCAATCCAATTTCATATCCAATCTTTGATAATCTAAGATCGGCATTATCCTGTCTTAATAATAATCTGTATTCTGCTCTTGAAGTCATCATTCTATAAGGTTCGTGACTTTCCTTTGTAACTAAATCATCAATTAATACTCCAATATATGCTTGTGATCTATCAAGAACCAGCATTTCTTTTCCCTGAACTTTTCTTGCAGCATTAATTCCGGCAATTATTCCTTGTGCTGCAGCTTCTTCATATCCTGAACTTCCATTAAACTGACCTGCACTAAATAATCCTGAAATATTCTTAAACTCAAGACTTGGCAATAATTGTCCATATTCTATACAATCATATTCTATTGCATATGCATTACGTACAATTTTAACATTTTCAAGTCCCGGAACTGTTTTGTACATAGCATACTGAACATCCTCAGGTAATGATGATGACATTCCACCTAAGTACATTTCATTTGTATACATTCCTTCCGGTTCTATAAAAACCTGATGTCTGTTTTTATCTGCAAATTTTACAACTTTATCTTCTATTGAAGGGCAATATCTAGGTCCCGTACCTTCAATCATTCCTGAAAATAATGGGGATCTGTTAATATTATCCCTTATAATCTTATGAGTTTCTTCATTTGTATATGTTAACCAGCATGAAATCTGTTCTTTTTGTACACTTTCAGAATCTGTTTCGAATGAAAAAGGAACTACCTTTTTATCACCAAACTGTTCTTCCATTTTACTAAAATCTATAGAACGTTTATCTACTCTTGCCGGAGTACCTGTTTTAAATCTACGCATTTTTATGCCATTCTTAATTAAAGAATCAGTTAATAAATTTGCAGCCATAAGACCGTTTGGTCCTGTATATTGGCAAATATCTCCGTATATACATTTTGCTTTTAAATAAACTCCTGTAGCCAAAACAACTGCTTTTGCATAATAAACTGCACCTGATGCTGTTTTTACTCCTGTTATTTTTCCATCTTCAACTAAAATTTCTGCAACTTCAGCCTGTCTTATTGTTAAATTATCTGTATTTTCAAGAGTTTTTCTCATTTCTCTTGTATATTCCTGTTTATCAGCCTGCGCTCTTAATGAATGAACTGCAGGTCCTTTGGATTTATTTAACATCTTAGATTGGATAAATGTTTTATCTATATTTTTTCCCATTTCTCCACCAAGAGCATCTATTTCTCTTACTAAATGTCCTTTAGAAGTTCCACCTATATTAGGGTTACATGGCATTAAAGCTATGCTATCTACGCTTACTGTAAATACAATAGTATTATTTCCTAATCTTGCAGACGCAAGTGCCGCCTCGCATCCTGCATGTCCCGCTCCTATAATTACTACATCATATTTTTCTTCTACATGTGCCATTTTATTTTCCTCTCCAAATAGAACTTTTATTATTTTCCCATACAAAACTTTGAGAATATTTCTTCCACCAGATCGTCTTCCACCGATTCCCCTATAATCTTACCAAGTTCCTCATATGCTCCCATAAGATCAATCGAAAAGAAATCCTCTGCCATACCATCTTCAATACTTTGATTTACCTGCTTTAAATGTTCTAATACAATCTGCAGAGAATTCTTCTGTCGTACATTAATAGAATATACTTCATCATTAAATGTAACTTCTCCCTGGAAAAACATTTCTTTGATGGTATCTTCAAATTCATCAATTCCGGTATTATTCTTTGCTGAAATTGAAATGACTTTCTTATCAAGATACTTCTTTACCTCTTCCGGTTGAACTTTCGTATCAAGATCCGATTTATTTAAGAGAACAATCGCTTTCTTATCCTGCAGAAGCTTCATAATCTCATAATCGTTTTCATCAAGTTCTGTGGAAGCATCGATCACATAGATAACCAGATCTGCATTGACCGCATACTTTCTTGCACGGTCCACTCCGATTTTTTCCACAACATCGGATGTATTACGAATACCTGCAGTATCCATCACATTAAGTGTGATGCCATTCAAATTAATCTGCTCCTCCAATACATCACGCGTTGTTCCCGCAATCTCTGTAACGATTGCTTTCTCCTGTCCAACTAAGATATTAAGAAGCGAAGATTTACCGGCATTCGGTTTACCCACAATTACAGTATTAATTCCTTCTTTTAAAATGCGCCCATTATCAAAGGATTTTAATAACTTATCAACATTCTCAACGTTGTTATCCACAATTTTATGAAGTTTTTCTGGATAACCATCAAGTGATATATGTTCCGGATCATCGAGTGCCGATTCTATAAAAGCAATCTGATATATGATTTCATCACGGATTTTTTTCACTTCTTCATGAACAGATCCTTTTAACTGATTCAACGAACTTTTCAGTGCATAATCGTTCTTAGCATTGATAACATCGATAACAGATTCTGCCTGTGTGAGATCCAATCGACCATTTAAGAAAGCACGTTTCGTAAATTCACCAGGTTCTGCCGGACGAGCACCATACTTAATCACCGTCTCTAAGATTCTTTTCATGACATAGACACCGCCATGACAATCGATTTCAACGGTATCTTCTCTGGTATATGAATTCGGAGCTTTCATCAAAAGCACCATCACTTCATCTACTACTTCATCACCATCATAGATGTATCCATAATGAATCGTATGACTTTTACAATCGTTTAATCGAACATTATTATTTTTTGAACGATAAATACGATCAATAATTGCAAGCGCCTCATCACCACTGATTCGAACAATTCCAATTCCAGAAGGTGACATTGCAGTCGCAATTGCTGCAATCGTATCAGAACTCATATTGATATCCATTCAAATTTTCTCCGTATTTTATAATAACTTTTAAATATCATACTCTAAATATAAGAAGTATTCCGATAGTAACTATATAACATAATTGCTTTTTTATCAAGAAAAATGGGCATCCAATCACTGGATGCCCATAACAAAACAAAATTATTTCTTTAATGTAACAACGACATGTCTGTAAGGTTCATCACCTTCACTGTGAGTTGTAACATAACGATCATTCTGAAGTGCTGAATGAATGATTCTTCTCTCAAAAGGATTCATTGGCTCTAAGGATACCGGACGCTTTGTTCTCTTAACCTTATAAGCAATGTTCTTAGCAAGATTCTCAAGAGTTTCTTTTCTTCTCTTACGATAATCTTCTGTATCAATCTTAACCTTGTAATAATTCTCAGAATGCTTATTTACAGCAAGATTGGTAAGATACTGAAGAGAATCAAGTGTCTGTCCTCTCTTACCGATCAGGATTCCCATATCGTCTCCCTTAAGTTCAACATCAATGGAATGCTCTTCTTCATCAATCTTGATCAATACTTCAACTTCCATATTCATTGCTGCGAATACAGAATCAAGGAAATTACGAACATTTCCTTCTAAAGAGAATTTCTTACGAGCTTTAATGACTGCGTTCTTGCTTCCAATTCCAAGGAAACCGGTACTTCCCTTCTCAACTACTTCATATTCAATGTTGTCGCTTGTTGTTCCAAGCTGAATAGATGCTTCGGTAATCGCATCATCTACATTTTTTGCAGAAACTTCAATAAAATCCATAATGACGCCCCCTCTTATTTACGATTATTCTTTTCATTAAAATCTCTAACCATATTTGCCTTAGAAGCAAGACTTCCAGGTTTTGCATTATTCTGTGCCTGACGAGCCTTCTCTAACTGAAGTTCCTTCTCTGCAGAAGAAACATAATTTGCTTTACTCTCAATTGATCTTGTTTTCATCTGTGCTGCCTGACGAATCTGATCCTCTGAGATACCCATCTTCTCTCTCTTTTGCTTTGCTTTCTCCTGATTCTTCTTAATAATATCATCCAGATCAAGATTCTGAATATGCTTATTTACGAAGAACTGCTGAACGGCACGAACAACTGCACTCGCAATCCAGTAAATACCAAGACCGGTTGGTGTAATAAAACAGAAGAACAATGACATCAATGGCATCATGGTATTCATCGATTTCATCTGTCTTGCCATCTGATCATTATCGCCAGTATTTGCCTGTGGCATAAGCTTAATGTTCAATACCTGTGTCAGGTAAGCAAGTGCCGGAATCAAAAGTGCAAGTACAAGTACCAGCCACTCATGTCCTGCAAAAGAAGTCTTCATAATATTCCAAGGTGTATCAGAAATATTAATCTTACCTAATGCATAGTTAAAATTATTAATATGCGGTGTAATTGAATTAACCGCATCTCCTACTCCTCCAAAATAAGAAGTCAGATTCTCCCATCCTTCTTTTGGAAGCTTGTACAATACATCAATAATGTAATTGTGTAATGCTGTTGTGTCAGTTGAAGTAAAATCAACAGATACAGAAGTAATCTTGTAATCTGTTATAATTTTCTGCATAATATCCTGAAAACCAGAAGTATTACTAATAATATCAACAATACTTCCTTTTACAACAGAACCATTACTTAATACACCAAAATAATCCTTAATTGATGTTATATAAGCAGGAATATTGTAAAATACACGATACAATGCAAACAAAAGTGGCATCTGAATCAACATCTGCACACAACTTCCCATCGGAGAAACACCATACTTCTGATATACAAGCTGTGTTTCTTCATTCATTGCTGTCACTGAAGCCTGATCCTTACGATTCTTATATTTATCCTGAATCGCTTTCAACTCCGGCTGCATCTCCTGAGATAACTTTGAAAACTTCTGCTGCTTGATTGTAAGCGGAAGTAAACATGTATAAATCAGAATTGTAATGATTACGATACTTACGGTTACACTCTCAACACCGAACAGATTGTATACGATGTTGTAGATTCCATTCATGATCCATCCGAGAACCTTTGCGATCGGTCCGAGGATCTTGCCCGGATAAGCTGTCAATTCAATCGCTGACATAAAAACCTCCTTTATGGAACTGGATCATATCCGCCCCTGGAAAAAGGATTGCATCTTAGGATTCTCCATGTAGCCAAAGCGCCACCCTTAATCGCACCATACTTCTGTACCGCTTCTAATCCATAGCAGGAACAGGTCGGAAAATACGGACACTTTGTTGTCTTCATTGGAGAAATATATTTCTGATAAAATTTAATCAATGCAATTAATATTCTTTTCAACAGGATTCCATCTTCTTTTCTAATCAATATGAACAATTTTGTGAAGACGTCCAAGATGCATAAGCGCACTCTCAATCTCATGATAAGATGCATTACGCGCTGTAGCTCTTGCGATGACTACGATGTCTAAACCACTATTAAACACGTCCTCATGTAGTCTGTAACTCTCTCTGATCAAACGAGTTAAATGATGTCTTATAACACTATTTCCAACTTTTTTGCTAACTGATATTCCTAATCTGTTTTCTTGTGTATGATTTTCATAAATGTACATAACAAGTAAACGGTTCGCATAAGACTTACCATTGCTATATACATTCTGAAAATCTCTGTTTTTCTTTAATGAATCTGAAAATTTCATGTGAAATTATCCTTCCAAAATCCATCATAAAAGAAGAAAAGACCACAAAATTGTGGCCTAAGCTGATAATTTTTTTCTACCTTTTAATCTTCTTGCAGCCAATACTTTTCTTCCGCCTGCTGTACTCATTCTGCTTCTGAAACCATGTACTCTGGCTCTCTGTCTCTTTTTTGGTTGGAATGTCATCTTCATTGTATCCACCTCCTCTACGTTAAAAAACATCACTTGAAATTATATCAGAAAACCTCTGTAAGTCAAGTAAAATCAAGGCTTTTTTAAAATTTAATAATTTAAATACTACATATTATACCTAAATTTGAATCTTCACTATATCTAGTGTTATCAAAACAGACTCCCAAAAAGTTATCCTCAATTTGTGGATAACTTGTGGATAATATGTCAACACAATATGGATAAAATGTTAAAAAACGCCATAATGCAGAAAAATGAAGGTCTATAACTTTTATGGCTTATAAACACGCTTTAATCGTTGATTTAGGCTCAAAAATAGTGTACTATAGTAACTATAGGATTATGGATAACTATCCTATTTTATAAGAAAGATGTGGAGATATAGATGGACAAGATTATAGAAAAATGGGACGAGATATTAAATACAGTCAAGAAGGAGTATGAAATCAGTGATGTATCCTTCGATACCTGGATCCGTCCTCTGGAGGTCTTTGCCATCGAGGGGAATACTTTATACATTTTAGTGCCATCCGAACAGATGGCTTTAACTTATATTTCGAAGAAGTATTTGGCTCCCCTTCGTGTTGCAATTGTTGAAATCACTGAAATCGAATATGAGATTGAGTTCATTCTTCCGGAGCAGGCTAAGAATTTAAAGCTGAAGAATAAGCCTGTCAAGAATACAGCATCTCTGAGCGGAGATGAGTCAAACCTCAATCCAAACTATACATTTGATACTTTTGTCGTAGGTAACAATAACCGTTTTGCTCATTCTGCCTCTCTTGCAGTAGCAGAATCTCCGGGTGAAGCTTACAATCCGCTTTATATTTACGGCGGTCCGGGACTTGGCAAAACTCATCTTATGCATTCAATCGGTCACTTTATCTTAAACCAGAATCCGGATGCCAAAGTTATTTACGTTACTTCTGAAGAGTTTACCAACGAAGTTATCGAGTCAATCCGTAACGGTAATGCTTCTTCTATGACGAAGTTCCGTGACAAATACCGCAAGGTTGATGTCCTCATGATCGATGATATTCAGTTTATTATAGGTAAAGAGAGTACACAGGAAGAGTTCTTCCATACCTTTAACGCTCTCCAGACACAGGGAAAACAGATTATCTTAACTTCCGATAAGCCTCCAAAAGAGATGGAAACGCTCGAGGAACGTATCCGCTCCCGTTTTGAATGGGGACTTATGGCAGATATCGGGGTTCCGGATTATGAAACCCGTATGGCAATCCTTCGTAAAAAGGCAGAATCGGATAATTTCGATATTGATGATGAAGTATTGAGTTACATCGCAAACAATATCAAATCCAACGTCCGTGAGCTGGAAGGCGCATTAAACAAACTTCTTGCTTACAACAATCTCGTACATATTCCAATTACTATGGATATTGCAGAGAAGGAACTTGCCAACATTATTACACCGGACAAGCCTAGGGAGATCACTCCTCAGCTGATCATCGAAGTTGTCTCGGAACATTTCCATATTTCCGTAGACCAGATGATTTCCAAAACGCGAAGCAGCGATGTTGCAAAACCAAGACAGATTGCAATGTATTTATGTAAGAACATGACAGACTCTCCTCTTGATACCATCGGATCTCTGTTAGGTGGAAGAGATCATTCCACAATTATCCACGGAATTAAGAAGGTTACTGAGGAATACGAGACAAATGAAACAACCAGAACGTTGATAGAAACCATTAAGAAGAAGATTAATCCGAACTAGTTTCTTCCTATTATAATAGGTTACCTTACAACAGGTTATAGATAAGAATTCCACTTATTCACGTTTATCCACAGTTGATGTGTTGTGAAAAATATGGACAACTTATCTTTTCCATTCAAAAATGACCGGATGCTTATATTTCTTTCAACAGACTTGTCCAAACTATTCTCATGGATTGAACAGGCTATCAAGTAAGTTATCAAGTCGCCAAAAGCGCTACTTTAACACCTTAGAACGGGTTATTCACATATGAACAGCCCCTATTAAGAATATTACTAATATCTTTATATATTTATTTAACCAGGAAGGAGTTTTTCAAAATGAAATTAATCTGTTCAAAATCGAACTTACTGCGTGGAGTCAATATTGTTTCAAAGGCAGTTCCTACCAGAACAACAATGGCTATTCTTGAATGTATCTTAATTGATGCTTCTACCAATGAAATTAAATTGATGGCCAATGACATGGAACTTGGCATTGAGACAAAGATTGAAGGTACGATTGAAGAAAGAGGTGTTATCGCTTTAGATGCTAAGATTTTCTCTGAGATTGTACGTAAACTTCCAGATAATGATGTTGTAATTGAAACAGATGCTTCTTTCAAGACGGTGATTTCCTGCGAGAAAGCAAAATTTAATATTGTAGGTAAATCAGGAGATGATTTCTCCTATATTCCATATATTGAAAAGAATGAATCCATTGTAATTTCACAGTTTACATTAAAAGAAGTAATCCGTCAGACGATTTTTTCCATTGCTGACAATGATAACAACAAGTTGATGACTGGTGAATTATTTGAAATCAATGAGAATCAGTTGAAGGTTGTTTCTCTTGATGGACATCGTATTTCCATCCGTAATATTGAGTTAAAGAATAATTATGATCACAAGAAAGTTGTCGTTCCTGGAAAGACACTTCAGGAGATCAGTAAGATTATTCCAGGTGGAGTGGATGATGATGTGATTATTTATCTTGCGGATAATCATATTGTATTTGATTTCGATACAACAACCGTTGTATCAAGATTGATCGAAGGAGAGTATTTTAAGATTGATCAGATGCTTTCTTCCGATTATGAGACAAAGGTGAAAGTAAATAAGAGAGAGCTTCTTGATTGTATTGATCGTTCAACTCTGCTTGTCAAGGAAGGCGATAAGAAGCCAATCATTATGAATGTGACAGACGGCAATATG
>OGPT01003609.1_pt1 | contig 10922 bp, 10 predicted proteins | sample 1552951 | NCBI WGS metagenome assembly OGPT01 (sample SAMEA2580224, study PRJEB22360) | human gut metagenome | biome: human gut; feature: human-associated habitat; material: faeces | place: Denmark | collected 2008/2010
CAGCTATTTGTGCCGCAGGCGTCACAAAGTAGCTATGATCGCAGAACAGAACTGGAAGTTCTGTTCGCGATTCCTTCGGCGCAAAGCGCCTGCGAAATGGAGATTAGGATGAAAACGGGAAGGAAGAAAACAAAATGGAGCTGGAAGCGTTATCGAAACGTTTTTTTGTGAGAGCATTGGAAACAGAAGATGTGGACATCATTTATGATCTTTGTTCCAAAAACAAACTGTTTTATGAATTTCATCAACCATTTGTAACCAGAGAAAGTATCCTGGATGATAGAAATGCGCTGCCGCCTGGAAAGAGCAAAGAGGATAAAGCGTATATCGGATTGTTTGACGGGGATACGCTGGTTGCTGTGATGGATCTGATTTTGGGATATCCGACGGAAGAGATCGTATGGATCGGATTTTTTATGATGGATACGGCATATCAGAACCAGGGAATCGGGACACAGATTATTCAGGAAGCAGTGGAAGCAATGAAAAACGCAGGCTATCGGGAAATCCGCCTGGGCGTAGACTATGGGAATCCGCAAAGCTTCGCGTTTTGGAGCAAAAATAAATTTACGGTAATACAGGAAAAAGAGTACATTGTGATGCAACGAGTTTTATCCTAAGACAGAGGAAATCCATATGAATGATCTGATGAATTTGTTAAAAGAAAGACGAACTTACCGGAGATTTTGCCAAAAGCCCATTTCGGAGGAAATTCTGGCAGAGATCCTGACGGCGGCGGACGGCATCATGGTGGCCCGGGGCGACATGGGCGTGGAGATCGACTTCACGGAGATCCCCGCCATCCAGAAGAATATGATCGCCCAGTGCGTGGCCGCCGGGAAGCCGGTGATTACCGCCACCCAGATGCTGGACTCCATGATCGAGAACCCCCGCCCCACCCGTGCCGAGATCACCGACGTGGCCAACGCCATCTATGACGGCACCTCTGCCATCATGCTCTCCGGCGAGACCGCTGCGGGCGCTTACCCCGTCGAGGCCCTGAAGACCATGTCCGCCATCGCCGAGCGCACCGAGAACGAGCCCCACTACCGCGACGAGCGCTTCAAGGATGCTGCCCACGGCCAGATCAGCGTCAGCGATGCCACCGCACACGCTGCCTGCCTGACCGCAAAGGACGTCAACGCCTCTGCCATCGTCACCGTGTCCGAGTCCGGCAACACCGCCCGCCTGCTGAGCAAGTACCGCCCCGCACAGCCCATCATCGCCTGCGTCATGGACGAGCAGGTGCAGCGCCAGCTCTCCATCTCCTGGGGCATCACCCCGCTCATGATGGACCTCGCCACCAGCACCGATGAGCTGATCGAGAAGTCCACCGCTCTGGCCAAGGAGAACGGCTACCTCCACGACGGCGAGCTGGCTGTCGTGACCGCAGGCGTCCCCGTGGGCGTCTCCGGCACCACCAACATGATCAAGATCCACATGGTCGGCAACTGCCTGTCCACCGGTGTGGGCGTCGGCCGCGAGAACGCCGACCTGACCAGCGCTTCCGGCAAGGCCTGCGTCTGCCGCACACTGGACGAGGTCCGCGCCAAGTTCAAGCCCGGCATGGTGCTGGTCGTGCCCTCCACCACCAACGAGATGCTGGAGTACGTCCGCGATGCTGCCGCTCTGGTGGTCGAGGAGGCCGGCCTGAACAGCCACGCCGCCATTGCCGGCAAGGCCCTGCTCAAGCCCACCATCGTGGGTGCCCTGGGTGCCTGCAGCCACATCCGCGACGGTCTGGACATCGCTGTGGACTGTGCCCACGGCAGCGTCCAGCGCCTGCAGGCCTGAGAGGTGCACGAGATGGAACGGATCGCAAGTTTCTGCGTGGACCACACCAAACTGGACCGCGGCATGTACCTGAGCCGTCAGGACGGCGATGTGCTCACCTGGGACATCCGGATGAAGAAGCCGAACCACGGCGACTATCTCTCCACCGGGGCCGCCCACACGCTGGAGCACCTGTTTGCCACCTACGCGCGGAACAGCGCTTTCCGGGACGGCGTCATCTACGTCGGCCCCATGGGCTGCCGCACCGGCTTCTATCTGCTCACGCGCGGTCTTGCCCCTGCCGAGGCGCTGAAGCTGACGGTGGAGTCTTTCCGCTTCATGGCGGCCTTTGAGGGCGCTGTCCCCGGTGCCAGCGAAGTGGAATGCGGCAACTACCGCGACATGGACCTGCCCGCCGCCAAGGCCGAGGCAGCCGCCATGCTCCCTGTTCTGGAAGCGCTGACCGCTGACCAGCTGCACTACTAATTTCAATCAAACCAACGACCGGGAAGTCTCTCACCAAAGAGGCTTCCCGGTTTTTTGATAAAAAGATGGATTTTTATGTGCAAATCCTTTATAATGATTTTAGTCTCATTCCCTCTTTTCACGGAGATCCCGATCCTGCGAGGGGCTGACAAGATCACATTGCGGAGGTTCAGGATATGGCAGAATACATTTTGCTGATCGACAGTAACTATGAGGAGGCCGAGGGCTTTGTGCGCGGGCTGGAAGAAGCGACCGCTTCCCCCTGGGAAGTCGAGCTTTATCCCAACAACACGACCTACGGTCTGCGCCGCTACCTCAAGTTTTTCACGGTGGCGCTCCATGTGGTCACCCACCCGGCCCGGTATTCCGGCAAGACCCTGCTCTGCTGGCAGCAGTTCTACGGCATCGCCATCGCGTTTTTCTGCCGGTTGTTCCACCTCAAAAAGCGGTTCCGGCTCGTCATCATGACCTTTATCTACAAGCCGCGGTCCGGCTTTGCCGGGAGGCTGTTCGAGCGCTTTGTGCGGTACGCCGTCACTTCCGACGCAGTGGACCGCATCCTGCTGACCACCCACGCCGAGGCCCCGCGCTACGCCGAGACCTTCGGTCTGCCCCTTTCCCGATTCGGTTTTGCCCACTGCGGCTCGATCCCGCACGACCCCGCCGCCTACGACGACCCGGCACTGAAAGCGCAGGGCTACTATTTTGCCACCGGCCGCAGCAACCGCGACTATGACTTCCTCATCCGGGCGTTCCGGGGCCGCCCGGAAACGCTCTGCATCGCCTGCGATGTCCTCGCCCCCTGCCCGGAACCCAACATCCAGGTCGAACAGAACCTGTTCGGCGAGGCCATGCTGCGCCGGATGCGGAACGCCAGAGCCGTTCTCTTCGCCTTTGAAAACGACCAGGTCGCCTCCGGGCAGCTGACCTTCCTCACGGCCATGGATCTCGGTGTACCCGTCATCGTGACCCAGACACAGGGCCTGACAGACGACTATCTCACCGATGGCGTCACCGGCCTTGTGGTGCCCAAGGAGGAAGCGGCTCTGCACGAGGCGATGGACCGGCTGGCCGCAGACCCTGCCTTTGCCGCCCGGCTCAGCGCCAACGCAGAGCGGGCGTTCCGCACCCGGTTCACCTATTACCATGCCGGCAAAGAAGTCGGCGCACAAGTTTCCGAAAGCGAGGTGGTCTGAATGCCCTGCATCAGCGTGATCGTCCCGACCTACAATGTTCTGCCCTATCTGGACCGCAGCATGACGTCCCTGCTGGGGCAGACCCACCGGGACCTTGATATCCTTCTCATCGACGATGGCGCCACCGACGGCTGCGCCGCCCGCTGCGACGCCTATGCCCGGCAGGACCCGCGCGTTCGGGTCGTCCACCAGCCCAACGGCGGCCTCAGTGCAGCCCGCAACACCGGGCTGGACCATGCAGTCGGCGATTTTGTCGCCTTCCTTGACCCGGATGACTACGCCGACCCCCACATGCTGGAACGGCTTCTGACCACGCTCACCCAGGCACAGGCCGACACCTGCTTCTGCCGCTATTACGATGTCTCCGCCGACGGCAGCGTCCGCCTCGCCCCGGAGGACTATGCGCGTTCCCTCTACACCGGTGCTGAGATCGACCAGCTTCTTCTCGGCATGGTCGGCTCCCGGCCGCACCATCCCCACGACGTGGAGATCGGAATGTCGGTCTGGAAGGGGCTCTACTCCCTGCCCATCCTCCGGGCGCACCACATCCGGTTCCTCTCCGAGCGGGAGTACCTGTCCGAAGATCTGCTGTTCCATCTGGACTATCTTGCCCACGCCGGGGCAGTCGCCATCGTACCGGAGCCTCTCTATTATTACTGCCAGAACCCTGCCTCCCTCACCGGTGTATACCGGGCCGACCGCTTTGCGCGGGAAAAGCGGTTCTACGAGAAGGTCTCGGCAGAGCTTGCCCTGCGCTTCCCGCCCGAAGTCTACCGTCCTCGGCTCGACAAGGCCTTTTTAGGCCGGGTCCGCCGCTGCATCGCGCAGGAGGCCGCACACAACAAAAACAGCCTGCGGAACATCGCGGCCATCTGCCGGGATCCTCTTGTGCAGGCTGTTCTCCGGGAGCTGGATGAGAGCCAGCTGCCCCGGCTCAAGCGGGTGCTTCACTGGGCTATCCAGCACCATTGTGCGCTCTTTTTGTATGGGGCATTCCGGCTCAGATCAGCCCCAGCGCCGCAAATTCCCGCGCAATGCCGTCGTCGGTGACGGCGGGGCAGAGATGTAGCGCAACGACCGGGAAGTCTCTTTCCAACGAGGCTCCCCGGTCGTTTTTCTTTTTGATCTTCTAATTTTTTCTCCGGAACTGTTCGGTGAGTGCCCTTGCGCCTTGGATCAACGCTTCTCGTTCGGTGGCCCAATGCTTCAGGACCTGTTCCAGATGAAGCGTCAAAAGAGACGCTTCGTAGTAATTTTCCGTGTGGCCGCACCGAACATTTTCCCACGCCCACATGCTGTCCGGTTCAAATTCGTATGTACAGATTGCCTCGATCTGCGCACGGTGCTTCCGATACGCCTCCACATGCGTCTGCTTTTCTGCCGCATCTTTCTTATTGTACGGATCATAAAACCGAAGTGAAAGATAGGTTCCGTCCTGATCACTATCCATCCGCCAGAAAATGCGATATCCGTCTTTTTGAGTGGGAAACAAATACTCCGCAATGACCATTTCCGTCCAGGGCCTGCCAAAACTGGAGCCATGGTAGACCTCATAAAGAACACTGCCTCGTTTCCAGAGCGTTTCCGGAAAAATCATCCGCATCAATGTATGTTGCGCGATCGCACTGTTATTCAGCCGTTCCGGCTCCTGCAAAAAATCCTTCTCCCGCGCCTGTTGCTCCAGTTTTCGCTTCAGAAAGGTGAGATAGGCGTCCAAAATCTCGCTTTTTCCTTGATAGGGTGTCAGGCATTGTAAAAACGCTTCGCCCGTAATGGTGACGTCTGCATCTACAAGTCGGTCTGCATCATAGAGAAAGCCCGTCTTGAAATAAACCGTCCTGAGTTCCACATTCTCATGGATGCCGCAGAGCCGCCGCTCTTCTTCGGAGAGCTGCGTCATTCGTTCGCGATATCTGCGGATCTGTTCCCCATGTTCCGAACTGTCCGTCTTATCTTCCACCAGGATCACACGATTTTTTCCCGTCAGGCAGATCAGAATGTCCGTTTTATAGAACTGCTGTATCGTCTGAAGCGTCTGTCCGCTTTCGACCGTCACTTCGCCCATTTTCTTCAAAAGGTCTACGGCCAGCGGGTACAGATTCGATGCCGGTTCATTCAGCCAATTCAAACACCAGCAGATCACTGCATCCTGCGACAATTCACTGGTCGCATAGTCAAAAAGATTATTCATTGGTTTGTCCTCAGATAAGCCCCAGCGCTGCAAATTCCCGCGCAATGCCGTCGTCGGTGACGGCGGGGCAGATGCGGTCACAGCGTTTTTTCAGGTTGTCTGAGCCGTTGGCCATGCAGACGCTGATGCCGACAACGTCCGTCATCTGCAGGTCGTTGTCGCTGTCGCCAAAGCCGATGGTATCGGCCAGCGAGCAGCCCAGGTGATTGCAAATGGCCCGGATGCCGCTGCCCTTGTTGAATTTGCGGTTGATGAGCTCTCCGTTCACGATGCCGCCGCCCTCGTCGCCAAGGCGGGATTCGCAGAAGACGAACTGGTCTTCGTACTGCCGCTTTACCTCCGTCAGGCAGGCTTCGTTGGGCGCAATGAAAACGATCTTGTAGACCGGCTCGCCGTGGTATTCCTCGATGGGGCGGATGGTCATCCCGAACTCCATCATCTTCCGCCAGCGCTCGGCCTCGCTGTTGGTCTGGCCCGGCTTTTTGGGGAAGAGGTTGGCGAACCGCTCGATCATTTTGATGCCGCCATAAGTATCGTCCCGCACTTCCAGTGTGCACTCGGCCCCGCATGCTTGCAGCGCCGCCCGCAGGCCGCGCACCTGCTCCGGCTCCATGGGGAGGTCCACCAGGACCTTTCCCTCACAGCCCACATAGCCGCCTGCCGAGCAGACGAAGCCGTCGAACCCGTAGTGGAAGAGCGGTGCGGTCATCCGGAGGTTCCGCCCGGTGCAGAGAAAGAGCTTGTGCCCGTTGGCGCGGGCACAGCGGAGGGCCTCCACCGCACTGTCCGGCACGGTCATCTCACCCGGCGGCAGCAGGGTGCCGTCGATATCCAGAAAAATCAGTTTTTGTTTCATTTTCCCATCCCCATCCAGCGGAAGAGCAGGCCCAGCACCAGCATAGCCAGCAGCAGGCCCAGCACCGCGTAATTCGTGCGGGGCGTCCGGCTGCGTCTGCCGCCCCCCTGTTTGCGATTCGTCGTGTTTTTGCGGGCCGTGCCGTTCCGGCTGCCCGAAGTGCGGCCCGCGCTGCCGGAACGCGGTCTGCGGCTGGCCGCAGTGCCCGAACCTGACCCGTTCCGCTGGCTGGCGTTCCGGGTTTTTCCGGTGCTGCGCGTCTCCTGTCCCTCCGGCTGCGATGCCCTGGCGACGGGCTTTTTTGCCCCGCAGCGGTCCAGAAACTCCTCCGCCTGCCGGTAATACTGCTCCAGCTCACTGGTGCGCAGGGCTGTGCCCGCATAGCCCTCTTCCAGCGCCTCTACGGCTTCGTTGAAGAGGATGGCCGCCTGAGTCCCGGCGGTGCGGTCCGATGCGTGTGCGGCCTCGTTGCGGGCCGTGCGCACCGCGTTGCAGGCGCGGCGGGCAGCACCGGGGTGTTCGGTATTGCCCAGCAGGTCCAGCGGATGGGCGGCATCCTTTTCAGGGTCCAGCAGCACCCGCATACACAGAGTGGTGTCCAGCTGGCTCCAGCTCGTCTTGCCCGAAAGGTCGGGCATCCGCTCGTAATACTCCGGGCTCTCCTGCTGACGCTGGGCGATGTGTTCCAGCAGGGCGTTCAGGCTGTGGGCACCGGGCTTTCGCTCCCAGTGCCAGCGCAGCAGCTTGCGGCTGATCTCGTCGCAGGCTGTTTTGATCTCAAATGCCACTTGCAGTGTTTCGTCTGGCATAGTATCCTCCCTTGAGAAAACCAAAAACGGAGGAAGCGTTGGGCCTCCTCCGTTCGTTTTTTACATCATGAACTGATAGTACACAAAGCCCCACAGCGCGATGCCGGCGCAGATGATGGCCGTGAGCGGCGGCACCCAGCGGATGAGCGTTTCGGCCACGCCGTCGTGGGCTTCGGTCTGCTCTTCCTCTTCGGCGTCCTCCGGCTCGGCCGGGCGAACGGTCTCCCGCCCTCTGGCCGGGATGACGCGGGTCCCCTCGTCGTCCGCATGGGCCGGGCTGGTTTTGCCTGGAAATGCCGCACGGGTGGAAGCATCCAGCACACGGGTGCTCTCTGCATCCGGCGCGTTCTCCAGCGGCGGCGCAAAGGAAACGGGCCTGTCCACTTCCTCAGCCGAAGGCCGCAGGGTCGTGCGCGGCGGCATCACGCGGGTGGCCTCCGCATCCGGTTCTGTCCGGGGCGGCACACTGCCCACGATGCGGGTCGGCTCTTCCGGCGGGACCGGGGCAGCGCCCACAACGCGAGTGCGCTCGTCCGGCTCCGTCTGCACAGGCCGCACCGGCTCGGCGGCGGGCACAGGCTCCTTCTTTTCCGGCTGCAACAGGGTGTTCAATGCGTTTTGCAGCAGGATGCGGTCGCAGCCGCACTCGGTGCAGTAAACGGTGTCTTCTTCCTTCGGGTGGAAGGAACCGCAGGCGCAGTACCAACCGTTCTCGAAGACCTGGGGCATATACTTGAGGCCCTGACGGTTCATCCGGGCTTCCAGCGCCTTTTGCAGCTCCGGGCTCAGGCGGCGCGGGGCGGGCAGGCGGACGCGCTTGATGGCGTCCAGATGCACGACCTTTTTGCCGCTGTAAACATTTCGGAGAGACACATCCACGCTGGTGATGGCCTTCTGGGTCACGAACACCGCATCGTCCATGCCGAAGCTCTCACCGGGCTTGACCTCGATGTCACGGTACTCGAACTGGTCCTCACAGAGGATGACGCCATCCACGCCCTTGCACTTGAAATGGATCTCCAGTGCGGTCAGGGTCACTCGGGAAATATTCTTAAAGGTCAGGCAGACCGCATGGTCGCCGCTGGCCTCGCCCTTGAGCAGCTCCACGCAGACGAACTGCACCGGGCTGCCGGGAGTGTAGTAATTTGCTCTTGTCCGTGCGACCGGATCAAAATTTTCCTCCACAACACTCGCTCCCTTCGTGGTTTATTCTTCGCTCGTCGGAGCATCCTGCTCCGGGATGAATGCTTCGCCGAGCTGGGCATTCTCGGTCTGCTCGGCAGGTTCTGCCGGTTCGGCTGGCTCAGCAGGCTCCACCGGGGCCGTCTCGACCGGGGCCGCTGCCTCCGCCTTGGGTTCGTCCCCGTCACGCGGGGACAGCTTGCCGCCCGCCATCACGGTATTGAACTCCTGCTCGTTGAGCTTTTCACGCTCCATCAGGGCCTGTGCCAGTGCATGCAGCTGGTCGATGTGCTCGGTCAGGGTGCGGCGGCAGGTCTCGTAGGCCTCGTCGATGATATCGCGCATCTCGCTGTCGATCTCGGCGGCGGTCGTCTCGCTGTAGCCCTTGCCCTGGCCGAAGTCGCGGCCCAGGAAGGTCTCCTCCTGCGAGGTGCCGTAGACCACCGGGCCAAGCCGCTCGGAGAAGCCGTACTTGGTGATCATCTGGCGGGCGATGTTGGTGGCCTGCTGCAGGTCATTGGAGGCACCGGTGGAGATGTCCTCCAAAATCAGCTGCTCGGCCACGCGGCCGCCCAGGCTGGACACGATGTCCTCGAACATCTCGCCCTTGGTCACGTAGCTGCGGTCCTTTTCGGGCAGATACATGGTGTAGCCGCCTGCTTGACCGCGCGGGATGATGGTGATCTCATGCACACGGGGGTGGTGCTTGCAGTAGAAGCCCGCCACCGCGTGGCCTGCCTCGTGGTAGGCCGTGAGCTTTTTCTCTTCGGGGGTCACGACGCGGCTCTTCTTTTCGGGGCCTGCCATGACCTTCATGGATGCCTCCTCGATGTCCTCCATCGTGATGGCCTTGCGGCTGCGGCGTGCAGCCAGCAGAGCGGCCTCATTGACGAGGTTCTCGAGGTCAGCGCCTGCAAAGCCCGCAGTGCGCTGTGCGATGACCCGCAGCGAGACATCCGGGGCGAGGGGCTTGTTCTTGGTGTGGACCTTGAGGATCTCCTCACGGCCTTTGACATCGGGCAGGCCAACGTAGACCTGACGGTCGAAGCGGCCCGGACGGAGCAGTGCCTTGTCCAGAATGTCGGCGCGGTTGGTGGCAGCCATGACGATGACGCCGTCGTTGGCCTCGAAGCCATCCATCTCCACCAGCAGCTGGTTCAGCGTCTGCTCGCGCTCATCATGGCCGCCGCCCAGACCGCTGCCGCGCTGCCGTCCCACCGCGTCGATCTCGTCGATGAACACGATGGCCGGGGACTGCTTCTTGGCCTGCTCGAACAGGTCGCGGACGCGGCTGGCGCCCACGCCCACATACATCTCCACAAAGTCGGAGCCGGAGATGGACAGGAATTTCACCCCCGCCTCACCGGCCACGGCTTTGGCCAGCAGGGTCTTGCCGGTGCCCGGAGGGCCAACCAGCAGCACGCCCTTGGGGATCCGCGCCCCCAGGGCCAGATACTTGTCCGGCTGGCGCAGGAACTCCACGATCTCCCGGAGCTCCTCCTTCTCCTCGTCCTCACCGGCCACGTCCTGGAAGGTGACCTTGCTGTCCTGGGGGGTGTCCTGCACCCGGGCGTCGCCGAAGTGGGACATCCGGTCCTGGGCTCCGCCGGGGCCTGCCCCGGTCATCCGGGCCATCAGGTTCATCAGCAGGATGAACCCCAGGATCACCAGCACATACGGCAGCAGGGGCTGCAGCCAGTTGGTGGAGTGGTCTGCGTGATAGTTATAGGCGGTGATAATACCACTGTCATACTGCTTCTGCACCAGCTCGTTGAGATCCTGATAGAACAGGTCGAAGTCGTACAGGTCGGAGGTAACGGTGCTGCCCCCCTTCAGCTTGGCCGTGATCCGGGTGTCGCTGATGGAGAACTCCTGCACCTTCTCCTCTAAAAAGTATTGCCGCAGCTCAGAGTAGGGGATGTCCCCGGCGGTCCGCATGGTGGACACCACATAGGCCACCACGCATACCGCCAAAATCACCATCAAAATGGTGCCGAAACCGATCTTTCTTCGTTCTGCCAAATGCTTTCCTCCTCTCAGCCGATGGCCCGCACGCCCTGCCAGCTGCTGCCCCCGGTCAGGGAAATGGCCAGCAGCACACGGGCCCGGACGTTCTTCACCGGGATATAGCTCTCCTCCCAGTACCGGGCATCATTCGAGCCGGAGCGGTTATCGCCCAGGAAGAACAGGCACCCCTCCGGCACGGTGAAGGAGGACTGGTTGGGGCTGATGGTACCGCCCTGCTGATCCAGATACTCCTCCTCCAGCCGCTGGCCGTTGATGTAGACATAGCCGCCGGAGAAGGACACCGTGTCCCCCGGCAGGCCGATGACCCGCTTTACCAGCAGCTTATCCAGCTCGTCGCTCCAGAAAGTGACGATGTTCCCCCGCTCCGGCACCGGGTCGCCCATCACATAGGGCAGCTGCCA
>OGPT01003614.1_pt1 | contig 10916 bp, 7 predicted proteins | sample 1552951 | NCBI WGS metagenome assembly OGPT01 (sample SAMEA2580224, study PRJEB22360) | human gut metagenome | biome: human gut; feature: human-associated habitat; material: faeces | place: Denmark | collected 2008/2010
CGGGTGGATATATGCCGGGAGCAGGACATGGTTCTACGATGTGGGATAGAAATGGAAATCTCTGGCATGCTTCTACGATGAGAATCAGTGTGAACCATCAGTTTGAACGCCGTGTTGGTATCTGGCGCGCCGGTTTTGATGAGGATGGTGAACTGTTTTGCAATCAGCGGTATGGTGACTGGCCGGTTGCAGTGGAAGAAGAGAACACAGATGCATGGGTAAATCCACAATGGTATCTGCTGAGTTATAAAAAATCTGTCAGAGCTTCTTCTTATGAAAAAGGAAAAGAACCGGAACTTGCAGTTGACGAGGATGCAACGACATGGTGGCAGTCACAGACGAAAGATGGCTGGTTACAACTGGATCTTGGAAAAGTGTATGATGTCCGGGCAGTTCAGATTAATTTTGCAGATGATAAAATTGATATTCCGGTACCGGGAGAAATTAAGGGTACAAAAACCCAGCCACGTTATATTGAAGAAAAGGATTATGTGACAAGATGGAAGTTAGAGGGATCCATGGACGGAATTACTTATGAAGTGCTGGAAGATAAGTCCGGTGCAGTGACCGATCTGCCACATGATTTTATTGTGAAAGAACAGGGAATCAAAGTCCGTTATATAAAACTTACAATCTATGAAGTTCCATATCAGCAGAAACCGTGTATTTCCGGTCTGCGTGTATTTGGAACAGGAGATGGAGAAAAACCGCAAAATGCAGAGTTTACAGTAGCGAGAAGCGAAAATGGACTGGACATGACAGTGTCAGCCAAAGCGGAGCAGGCAACTGGATACAATATTTTATGGGGACATAAAAAGGATAAACTGTATCACAGTTATCTGGTATATGGAGAGGAACTCAAAGAGAAAAGAATTGGAGCACTGATCAAAGACAAAAATTATTACGTGCGGGTAGATACTTTTAATGAGAATGGAATTACAGAGGGTAATACAGTAAAAATGGTGTAGAGGTACACGAGTGATAATGCATGGAGGAAAAAATAATGTTTGGAAAGAAAAAACAACAGATAACAGAGACAAATGGCTTTACATACCGGAGGGCGAAAACGTGGCAGATTGCACTTGCGTCCTGTAGTTCGGGAATTGGAATGAGCTTTTATGTATTGCTTGGACTCGCAAGTTATGTTGCAAATGCAGGATATGGAATTGCAACTGCAGTGGTAGGGTTAATTCTTACTGCAACAAGAATTTTAGATGGTGTGACGGATCCAATCATCGCAATTATCATTGATAAAATGAATACAAAATTTGGAAAAATCAGGATTTTAACAGCACTCGGCTGGGCAATTGAGTCACTGGCAGTTCTTATGATGTACTGTTGGGCAAGTGGAAAAGGACATGGAATTGTATTGTTTGTTGTTTTATATTGTGTCTATATTATTGGATATACACTCTGCAACGTAACAGCACAGATTGTTCCTGCAATGCTTACAAATGACCCGAAGCAGAGACCAATGGTAGGTGTCTGGAGCACTGCCTATAATTATCTTGTACCTATGATTTTAAATATTGTAATTACTGTTATGTTACTTCCACAGTATGGAAATGTATATTCCGTTGAAATGCTTGCAGCAGCATGTAAAGTCTGTGTTGCAGTTTCAGCAGCCGGACTGATTTTATGCTGCATCGGTGTTACGGACATTGACAAGCCGGAGAACTTTAAGGGTGTGAGTACCACAAAGAAAAATGAACCGGTCAAATTTAAAGATATGGTGGAATTAGTGAAATCCAACCGTGCATTACAGACCTTTATCGTAGCGGCAAGTTCCGATAAGATCGCAAGCCAGACAGCAAGTCAGGCAGTGGTCACAACGATGTTATTTGGTATTATTATCGGCAATATACAGCTTGGAACAATCCTCAGTGTGATCGGAATGCTGCCGTCTATCGTGTTTGCATTTATTGGTGCAAAATATGCCGGAAAGCACGGAAACAAAGAATCAATGGTGACATGGACTTATGTATGCATGACAGTGACAGCTATACTTGTCGTATTATTTATACTGATCGATCCAACGCTGATCGCGACAGCAGCGCCGATGATGATCGCGTATGTCGTACTTACTTTAATCTTAAATGGAGCTAAAATGTGCGTTACGATGTCAAGCAATGCCATGATGGCAGATATTATTGACTATGAATTAGACAGAAGCGGTAAATTCATACCGGCAGCAGTGACAGGAACTTACAGTTTTATCGACAAACTGGTATCTTCTTTCAGCGCGGCAATCGCAACCGGACTGGTAGCACTGATCGGATATACATCGACAATGCCACAGCCATCCGATCCATCCACACCGGCAATTTTCTGGATGACGATGAGCCTGTACTTTGGACTTCCACTGATCGGTTGGGTATGTACACTCTGCGCAATGAGAAAAACACCGCTCTCAAAAGAAAAAATGGAAGAAGTGCAGAAGAGCATTCAGGAGAAAAAGCAGGCAGAAGTAGAAAAAGTGATTGATGAGATGAAATAAGCAGAGACAAAAAAGTCTGAACACAGACAGAAAATACAGGAGGAATGACAAAGATGAGACAGACGACAGTATTGGATAAAAACTGGATTTTTTATAAAAACCCGGACAGTGTGGAAGGGGAAAACGTAACACTTCCTCACACCTGGAACGCAGTGGATGGGCAGGACGGTGGAAACGATTACTACCGTGGAACCTGTAAATATGCCTGCACATTCAAAAAACCGGAGATGGATCAAAACGGAAAGGCTTATCTGGAGTTTGACGGAGCAGCCATGACGGCAGATGTGCTTGTAAACGGAACAGAGCTTTTCCATCATGAAGGTGGATATTCCAGATTCCGTGTGGATGTCACAGAACATTTAAAAGAACAGAATCAGTTAGAAGTGCTCGTTGATAATTCCGATAACACAAAAGTCTATCCGCAGAAGGCAGATTTCACATTTTACGGCGGACTGTACCGCATGGTGAAGCTGGTGACTGTGCCGGAAAACCATTTCTGCATGGAGTATGCAGGAAGTAATGGTATTAAGGTGACACCGGAGGTAACGATTTTAGACGCCGGAGCAAAAAAGGCAGACGCAGAAGTGACCGTGGAACTCTGGATAGAGGGAAAATCTGCTGACGTTATGGTGACGGTGGGAGATGAGAAAAAGAGTGTTCCTGTAGAGCATGGATATGCAAAAGCAGTGTTTGAACTTACCAATGTACATCTCTGGGATGGCGTGGATGATCCGTATTTATATACGGCAAAAGCGGAACTGTCTGATGGAGACAGCGTAGAGACAACCTTTGGATGCAGAAGTTTTTCCATTGATCCGCAGAAAGGATTTTTCTTAAATGGAAGGTCTTATCCGCTTCGCGGTGTGAGCCGTCATCAGGACCGCGCCGGAGCAGGCAATGCGCTGACAAATGAGATGCACCGTGAGGATATGGAGATCATAAAAGAGCTTGGAGCGAATACCATCCGTCTTGCACATTATCAGCATGCGCAGGAATTTTATGATCTGTGTGATGAAAACGGTATGATCGTATGGGCAGAAATTCCGTACATTACGATGCACATGTCAGATGGAACAGAGAATACATTAAGCCAGATGAGAGAGCTGGTCGTTCAGAATTACAATCATCCATCCATCGTCTGCTGGGGACTTTCCAATGAGATCACTGCAGCAAGTGCCGTAAATGAGGAATTATTGGAAAATCACAGAAAATTAAATGATTTGTGCCATGCACTGGATACGACAAGACCAACGGTTATGGCAGACGTGTTTATGTTAGAGACGGACAGCCCAATGTTAGAGATCCCGGAAATGAACAGCTATAATCTGTATTTTGGCTGGTATTTAGGAGAGTTAGAACAGAATGACAGTTTCTTTGATGCGTATCACAAAACATATCCGGATCGTGTGATCGGACTTTCCGAGTATGGCGCAGACGCCAATCCGGCTTACCACAGTGCAAATCCGGAACGGGGCGATTACACAGAGGAATATCAGTGTATTTATCATGAGCATATGGCAAAAATGATCGAGGAGCGCCCGTATCTGTGGGCAACACATGTCTGGAATCTGTTTGATTTTGCGGCAGACGGAAGAGATGAGGGTGGAAAACACGGTGTGAACCAGAAAGGTCTTGTGACCATCGACCGTAAGCTGAAAAAAGATGCCTTTTATCTGTATAAAGCATATTGGAGCAAAACTCCATTTGTCCATGTATGTGGCAGAAGGTATGTGGAGCGTACCGAAGATGTGACGGAGATCAAGGTTTATTCCAATGAGCAGAGCGTCACACTCTTTGTGGATGGCGTGGAGAGAGAAACATCCGAAGGTTCCAAAGTATTTAAATTCAAAGTTCCAATCACAGGAACACACAAAATTAGGGCAGTGTCCGGTACCTGTGAAGACGAGATCACTGTAAAAAAAGTAGAAAAATCAAATCAAGATTATATATTTAACAAACAGGGAGATGTTGTCAACTGGTTTGACAGGGATGATTTTAAGGCAGACCATTATTCAATCTCGGATACGCTCGGCGAGCTTGCACAGAACGAGATGGCAAATGCAATCGTACAGCGTCTGATGGCGCAGGCATCAGCAAGCCGTGGCGATGTGGCAGAAAGTGTGAAAGATAACCCGGCGTTGCAGCGCATGATGCAGCGGATGACATTAGTCAGCCTTTTAAAACAGGCAGGTGACGCAGTGAGCGAGGAACAGATGAAAGCGCTCAACTACGCATTACAGAAAATCCCGAAAAATCAGGCATAGGAAAGGGATGGTTACGAACATGACAAAAGCAATACAGCAGATTATGCTTGGAACTGTGACAAAGAATGAAAAACAGGCGGCAGAATCTTTAAAGAGGATCAAAGCGGCCGGATATGACGGCATTGAACTGAATGGGTTTATGATAAAACCAACCTCTTTTCTGGTCAGAATGCTCACAAAAGCGGCTGGCATGCCGGTCGGAAAAGGCGGAAATTATGACTGGAATGCCCTTGTGAGAGAGGCAGGACTTGCCGTGACAAGCATCCATGAGGATCTTGGCACGATAAAAAGAGAGCCGGAGAACGTTATCAGGGAGGCTGAAAAATTTGGCACAAAATATGTAGTCATCACCGGAATGTACCGTTTTGAGTATTCGGATAAAAATGCAGTACTTGGCTTGTGTCAGGACTTAAATGCTTCCGGAAAAATTTTAAAAGAGGCGGGCGTGGGGCTTTTATATCATAACCACAACTGTGAATTTTTGAAAGTTGAACCGGGAAAAACGGCATATGATCTGATCCTCTCTGAGACGGATGCTTCGTGTGTGAATTTTGAACTGGATTCCTACTGGCCAACAGAAGCAGGCGTAAATGCACTGGAACTGATGAGAAAGCTTGACACAAGAATGAAGCTTTACCATATCAATGACCGTGGAACAAGATTGTCAAAACCTGCCATGACACCAATCTTAAAATCGGACAGCATGGAACTTGGCTATGGAAACATGAATCTTTTTTCGCTGATTATGCAGGCACAAAAAGTGAATGTGGATGCAGTGATCTTAGAAAGCCACAAAAACTGGGTGGACAATTCTCCGTTAAAGTCCATGGAGTTAAGTGCAGAATTTATGAATCAGTACGTTTGTTAGAGCATAGCTGGAAGGGAGAAAACGCAGGGAATGGAAAAACTGAAAATGCATTTTATCACCTCAGACCGTGAGTACCGCGAGGGAGAGGTCTTTGTATATGAACAGAAATTTATCGTGAAAGATGTGAAGAAAGCAGTGTTCACAGCAACCGCACTCGGAGTATATGAGGCAGAGATCAATGGCGTCAAAATCGGAAAACAGATGTTTGCACCAGGATATTCCTACTATCCGAGGCGTGTGCTTTACCAGACTCATGAGGTGAGCGCACTGCTTCGTGAGGGTGAGAACACATTGCGGGTTTATCTTGGACAGGGCTGGTATTGCGGCCGTTTCCTCTGTGAGAACAAGACACAGATTTACGGGGAAAAACCTGCAGTATCGTGGATTTTAAACATCGAAGATGCGGGTGGCGTCCGGGACATTGTATCCGGCGAGCAGACGGACGAACTGGAATCTCCTTACGAATACGCCGGGGAGTATGACGGTGAGATTTATTTTGCGGATGGAAGAAACGTGGTGACCGGGCATCCGGTATCTTTCAAAAACGAACTGGATTTTGCGTTGGAGCCGACGCTGACCGAAGTTACGTTACAGGAAGAGATGGAGGTAAAAGAGGCAAAGCAGACAGGAAGTGTAACGATTCTTGACTTTGGACAGAACTTTGCCGGAATTGTTGAAATTGATCCTTCTTTTCTTACAAATGAGACAATTACAATCCGCCACGGAGAGATTTTAAATGCAGATGGAAGTCTTTACACTGCCAATCTGCGGAAAGCAAAGGCAACGATTATTTATCATGCCGGAGCGGAAAAGAAAAAATACCGTCCCCGTTTTACCTATATGGGATTCCGCTATATGGAACTTTCCGGCGCAGATTATCGGCCGGGCATGATCAAAGCGTATGCGCTGCACACGGATATGAAGCGCACCGGATACTTTTCGTGTGAGAATCCAATGGTTCAGAAGTTATATGAGAATCAGGTCTGGGGACAGAAATCCAACTATGTGGAAGTGCCGACCGACTGTCCGCAGCGGGATGAACGTATGGGCTATACCGGGGATGGTCAGGTGTTTGCACGGACCGGAGCATACAATTTTGACACCAATGATTTCTGGAAAAACTTTTTGCGAGATCTGGAGCTGGGACAGCTTGACAACACGGAAGGGTATGTGTGTGCCACTGTGCCGCAGACCGGACCTGCCGGAATTGGTTTTATCAGCATGTTAGGCTGGGGAAATGCGGTCACAATTTTACCGGAAATGCTCTATCAGCAGTTTGGAGACGAGGAAGCACTGCCACGCCAGTACGAGAGCATGAAACTTTTTGTGGAGGCGGAAATCCGGAAAATGGGAAAGAAAAATCTCTGGATCGGACCGTCTTTAGGAGACTGGCTTGCAATGGGAAAAGGGATTGCATGGCAGGCAATGCACAACAATCCGGTATCGAATGCCTTCATCGTACATGATCTGAAGGTCATCAGCGAGACGGCAGAGCGTCTTGGAAAAAAAGCTGATGCAGACAGATACCGCAGGCAGATGGAAACCACAACAGAAGCATATATCCGGAAATTCGTGAGCAAAAAGGGAATCGTGGCAAAAGACTATCAGTCCGCCTACATTATGGCTTTAAAATTTGTACTGCCGGAGGGAGAACTGCGGGAACAGGTGAAAAAGAATTTTGCTGCCAATATCCGTAAAAATGGTTTACAGACAGGTTTCTTTGCGACGGAACATCTGCTTCCGCTTTTAGTGGAAGCGGGAGAGACAGAACTCGCCTATGATATTCTGCTTCAGGAAGGCTGTCCGGGCTGGATGTATCAGGTCAAATGCGGTGCGACCACGACGTGGGAACGCTGGGATGCATTAAAACCGGATGGAACGGTCAACGAAGAAAAAATGGCAGGTTCCGGCGACAATATGGTTTCTTTCAATCACTATGCATTTGGCAGTGTCGGAGAATTTTATTATCAGTATATTCTTGGCATCAGACCACAGAAACCGGGTTTTGCAGAATTGCATTTCGAGCCGTATCCGGACAGACGGCTTGGCGGTGTGAGCGGAAGTTACCTCTCAAGAGCAGGAAAAATTGAAAGCTCCTGGAAGTATGGGGAGGATGGCTGTCATATTACATTAAGTACGCCGGTAAAATCGGAGGTGATTCTGCCAGACGGAAAGAAAGAGACAGTGGAGGCAGGAACCTATCAGTGGCTCTGTTGAAAATAATTTTGGCAAATAAGGACACTTTTTTGAACAAAAAGTGTTCTTTTTTTGCGCTCATTTTTTTCCTAAAATGAAAAATAGAAAAGGAACACAGATGCAGGAGAGGGGGAAACTATGGAGCAGTATTATCTTGCAATCGACATTGGGGCTTCCAGCGGCAGACACATATTAGGACATCTGGAAGACGGGAAAATGGTATTGGAAGAAATATATCGTTTTCCGAATGGAATGACCGAAGAGAACGGACAGAGATGCTGGAATGTAAAAGCACTTTTTGACGCAGTTTTAGAGGGAATGAAAAAGTGTAAGGAAGCGGGGAAAATCCCGGTGAGTATGGGGATTGATACCTGGGCAGTTGATTTTGTCCTGTTGGATAAAGAGAATAAAATGCTTGGAGATGCAGTCGGTTATCGGGACAGCCGTACAGCAGGAATGGATGAGAAAGTCTATGAGATCATCCCGGAAGAAAAGTTATATGAGAGAACAGGCATCCAGAAGCAGATTTTCAACACCATTTATCAGTTGATGGCGGTAAAATCCAACAATCCCGAAATTCTCGAACACGCAGAGACCATGCTGATGATCCCGGAGTATTTTAATTATCTTTTGACAGGAGAAAAGGCATCAGAATATACGAATGCCACCACAACACAGTTAGTATCCCCGGAAACAAAAGACTGGGATTATGAGCTGATCGAAATGTTAGGATATCCAAAACAGATTTTTCAGAAAATAAAGAAGCCGGGAACCGTACTGGGAAATCTGACGAAAGAAATTCAGAAAGAGGTCGGATTTGACTGTGAAGTCGTCTTACCGGCAACACATGACACCGGTTCCGCAGTGATGGCAGTTCCGACAAATGAGGACAATACCATTTACATCAGTTCCGGAACGTGGTCACTGATGGGAACTGAATTAAAACAAGCAGACTGTTCACCGGAAAGCAGACTTCATAATTTTACGAACGAGGGAGGATATGCGTATCGTTTTCGCTATCTGAAAAATATCATGGGACTTTGGATGATACAGTCGGCCCGAAAAGAACTGGAACCAAAGCAGGGATTCGGAGAGATCTGCGAGGCGGCGGCAAGGGCGGACATTGCATCTTTGGTAGACTGTAATGACGACCGCTTTTTAGCACCGCAAAGCATGACAGAAGAAGTGCAAAAAGCCTGCGCAGAGACCGGACAGCGGATACCGGAGGGAATCGCAGAAACAGCGTGCGTGATTTATAACAGTCTTGCACAATGCTACGCACAGACGATCAGAGAAATCGAGGAGATGTCAGAAATTACATATGAAAGCATCCATGTTGTCGGGGGAGGAGCCAATGCAGCGTATTTGAATGAACTGACTGCGAAGGCAACCGGAAAAACAGTTTATGCCGGTCCAACAGAGGCAACAGCAATCGGAAATTTGATGGCGCAGATCATTGCAGCAGGAGAACTTGAAAATTTACAGGCTGCAAGAAAATGTATCTTTGAGTCTTTTGAAATAAAAAAATATGAGAAATAACAATCAGGAATATCAGAAAAAAATATATGCCGGAAGCGGATGTTGTGCCCGGCAGAAAGGTGAGGTAAAAATTTTATGACGGTACAGGAAAGATATGAAGCGGCCAGAAAAATGTATGCAGATGTCGGTGTTGATACAGATGCAGCGATCGCAAAATTAAAAGAAATCCCGGTATCACTTCATTGCTGGCAGGGCGATGACGTGACAGGATTTGACCATGACGGACCTTTGACCGGCGGAATCCAGACAACCGGAAACTATCCCGGAAAGGCAAAGACACCGGAACAGCTGATGCAGGACATGGAAGAGGCGATGAGCCTCATGCCCGGCAAAAAGAAATTAAATCTTCATGCAAGCTATGCAATCTTTGAGAAAGGCGAATTTGCAGACCGCGACAAATTAGAGCCAAAGCATTTCAGAAAATGGGTAGACTTTGCAAAGAAACACCATGTTGGGATTGATTTTAATCCGACATTTTTCTCACATGACCAAGTAAAAGACGGACTGACACTGACAAGCCCGGACGAGGAGACAAGAAAGTTCTGGATCGAGCATGGAAAAGCATGTATCCGCATTTCGGAATATTTTGCAAAAGAGACAGGTGTTCCATGTGTGATGAATATCTGGATTGGGGATGGATACAAAGATATTCCGGCAGACCGCATGGAACCACGCATGAGATATAAGGATTCCATTGAACAGATCATTGCAGAACCACATGATCCAAAGCTGGTAAAACCATGTGTGGAGTCTAAGGTATTCGGAATCGGTGTGGAATCTTACACAGCGGGATCAGCCGAGTTTACACTGACATTTGCGGCGACACATGAGAATGTACTTCCGTTGATGGACAACGGACATTATCATCCTACAGAAGTAGTATCGGATAAAATACCGGCTTTACTCTGTTATTTCCCGGAGATTGCACTTCACATTACAAGACCGGTAAGATGGGATTCTGACCATGTCGTATTATTTGATGATGAGACAAAAGAGATGGCAAAAGAGATCGTAAGATGTGATGCGATTGACAGGGTACATATGGCACTTGATTATTTTGATGCAAGTATCAACCGCATCAGTGCATGGACTGTGGGATTTAGAAGCTGGCAGAAAGCATTATTATCGGCGCTCTGTACACCGAATGCAGAACTTAAAAAATTACAGGATGAGAATCGCCTGACCGAGCTGATGGTCATGCAGGAAGAATTAAAGACATTTCCATTTGGAGATGTATGGACCAAATACTGTGAGGAATGTGGAGTTCCCGCAGATAAGAACTGGTTTGAAGAAGTAGAGAGATATGAGAAAGAAGTACTGTTAAATCGATAGCCAGACAAACCATGTAAAAAAGAATGCAGTTAGTTTTGAACACAAAATCAATGATAGAAAACCAAAATGGAGGAAAGAAAAATGAGAGTATTAGATGCAGAATTTGTGCAGGGATTTATCCGCATGGCAAATGATGGATGGGAGGAAACTTTAAGTAATCAAAATCATTGTCAATAGTGATTAAATGTGTTAAAATATACTCATGGAGGATATTGTTATG
>OGPT01003615.1_pt1 | contig 10912 bp, 6 predicted proteins | sample 1552951 | NCBI WGS metagenome assembly OGPT01 (sample SAMEA2580224, study PRJEB22360) | human gut metagenome | biome: human gut; feature: human-associated habitat; material: faeces | place: Denmark | collected 2008/2010
GTTCCGAACGGACGGAAAAAACAGGCTGGAGCAAGGCTGCATCATTTTCAGCCAGTATTATGATACCGCCGCCCATGTAGCCGGCTGGCTGGCGGCGGAATTGGGCGATGAGCCGGTAGCCCTGTACGCCGGGGTGGGGCGCAGCCGCCTGTTCCTGGGCCATTCTTCCGCCGCGGAAGAGCGGGAACCGATTAAGCGCGCCGTGAAGAACCGGGAAATCCGCGTCGTGGTAGCTACGGACGCCGCCTGTGAAGGGTTGAACCTCCAGACTCTGGGAACGCTGATTAATTGCGATTTGCCGTGGAATCCGTCCCGCATGGAGCAGCGGCTGGGGCGCATCAAGCGGTTCGGGCAGAGCAGGGAGTGCGTGGATATGCTCAATCTGGTTTACCGGGGAACGCTGGATGAACGTATTTATTCCGTTTTGTCCGAACGCATGAAGAATATTTACGATTTGTTCGGGTCTTTGCCGGAGACGATTGATGACGCGTGGATAGATGAGCAGGAATCCCTTCAGGAGCGGCTGGATAAATACGTTCACGAACGTGACGAGGCGCGGAACGCTTTCACGCTGACGTATGATGACCGCCTGGATCCGGAAGCGGACCAGTGGGAGGAATGTTCCCGGGTGTTATCCCGGAGGGATATTGAGGAAGAAATGGACAAAGGGTGGTAAAGGACGTATGCCCTCCTATTTCAGGAATTTGCGGGCACCCGCGCAGTAAACGGCTCCGGAATAAACGGTCAGGATGACGGAGCCCCACAGCGTAACCTGGTACAGCAAGTTGGATGCGCCGGAACCGTGCCACAGGCAGAGCGCGGCCAGCCGGTCGGCGCAGTACTTGCAGTCGTGGGTGCTGGTGTCTCGACCGGGGTATCGGTGGGCTGGGCGGTCTGCGCTGGCACATTCTGTACCCCGCAGGCTGCAAGGGCCAGGGGCAGGGCCAGCAGGCAGGCGATGCAGAAGGCCAGCTGGAAGGCGGTTTTCCATTTGCCGGACGTTCCCGCAGGGATGATGACGCCATGATCCTGCGCGATCTGGCGCAGTCCGGTGACCAGGAATTCCCTGCTGATGATGAGAATGGTAATCCAGGCGGGGCAGAGCCCTTCCCCCGTCAGGTAAATGAAGGCGGCGGAGACGGCTATTTTATCCGCCAGGGGGTCAATCAGCTTGCCGAAGGTGGTGACCTGATTCAGGCGGCGGGCCAGGTAGCCGTCCAGCCAGTCCGTGCAGGCAGCCAGAATGAACGTGACCAGGGCGGCCAGGTATCCCCAGGAATACTGGTCCGCGACGCTGACTGCTGCCGTAAAGACAACTACCAGGGCAATACGCGTCAGGGTAATGGCATTGGGCAGGTTCAGCATACGCGGTTTATTAGGGGACAGATGTCTGCCCGTAGCAAGCTTTTTTGCTGGATTCGGGAATGAAATTTCCGGAAAACGGCGCACGGAAAAAAGAGAAGGGAATACGAAGATACAGGCAGCCGGACCATGATGCGCGCGTTTCAGTTCCTGCTTTCCGTTCCCGCTGTTTTGCGGCAATTAATTCCCAATCATTTTGTAGAAGTCTTCCTCGGAAATGACGGGCACGCCCAGTTTGAGGGCCTTGTCCCGCTTGGAGCCTCCTCCGCTGCCTGCCAGGAGGCAGGAGGTGGATTTGGAGATGGCTCCGGTGGCTTTTCCCCCGTGGGAGGCGATAAGCTGTTCAAAGTAATCCCGCGGATGGCTGAGCGTTCCTGTGATGACGAAGGTTTTGCCGGACAGGGAGCCCGCCGGGATTTCGAGAAGGCTGGCCCGGTAGGACTGGGACTGGGGATTGATGCCCAATCCGTTCAGGACGTCCATGGTGTGATTCCCTGCTGCGGAGGAGAAAAAGTTCCGGAGGGATTTGGCCGCCGCCACGCCTATTTCGGAGCCATAGCTGAATTTGGCCGTGTTTTTACGCAGGTAGCCCGTTGCCAGATAGGGCGCGGTCAGGCGGTCGATTTCCTCCATCAGTTCCTGGTGGCGTTCCTGTACCGCTTCTGCGGAAAGCGCGCCTTCCTTCACCGCCTTTTTGTTGCCGCGGGTGTTGGGGTTGGTTTTGGCGGCCTTTTCCATCAGTTCATCCAGGCGGACGATGTCCCGGAGGTAGGGAGAATCCGCCACATGCTTCAGGTCGGGATGCGTGTCCGCCAGCGCCTTGGCGACAACTTCCCCCACCAGAGGAATGCCGAAGGCGATGAGCCAGCGTTCCAGCGGAAGCCCTCGCGCGTTTTGCAGGGCGTCCAGCGCTTTCCGGGCATTTTTTTCCCCATAGCGGCGCGGTTCCTCCGGCGTGCCCAGGTTCAGGTTGGCGAGCTGGTCCGTAGTCAGGGAGAAAAGGTCCAGCGCAGAGGATGCCAGACCGGAGCTTCTCAGCGCTTCCGCCACGGAAGAGCCGATGCTCTCCACATCCAGAGCGGAACGGGAACAGAAGTGGGTGATGCCCGTCACGGCCTGCGCGGGGCAGGTGAAGTTGGTGCAGCGCCAGGCTACTTTCCCTTCTTCCTTCATGATGGGGTTGCCGCAGGCGGGGCACAGACCCTGCGTGGCTTCCAGAATGCTGTAGGGCCTGGCGTCCGCCGGGCGTTTGGAGAGGTTCACTTTCAGAACGGCGGGGATGATTTCCCCCGCCTTTTCCACCAGCACCGTATCTCCGATGCGGACGTCCTTCCGGTCAATTTCATCCTGGTTGTGGAGGGTGGCCCGCGCTACCGTAGAACCGGACAGAAGCACAGGCTGCAATTCCGCCACAGGCGTCAGCACCCCGGTGCGTCCTACCTGCACGATAATATTCAGCAGGGTGGTTTCCTTCTGTTCCGGGGGGAATTTATACGCCGCCGCCCAGCGGGGCGCGCGCGCCGTAGCGCCCAGCGCTTCCCGCGTAGCCATGGAGCTGATTTTAATCACGGCTCCGTCCGTGCCGTAGGGGAGCGTATGGCGGAGGCTGTCAATATCCCGCACGGCCTGGCGGGTGGATTCCAGGCTGTCCGTGTAATACACCGGTTCATTGCAGGGGATGCCGCAATGGCGGAGCATGTCCCAGAAGCCTTTTGCGTCCCTGAGTTCCGGGCCTTCATACGCGCCCAGTCCATGGGCCAGGAAGGCCAGCGGACGGGCGGCCACCTGCCGGGGGTCCAGCTGCTTGAGGGTTCCGGCGGTGGCGTTGCGCGGGTTGGCGAAGGCGGGGAGCCCGTCGGCGTCCCGTTCTTCATTCAGTTTGGCAAAGGCTTCATTGGGCATGAAGACTTCCCCGCGCACTTCCAGCACGGGCGGCGCGCCGGGGGGGAGGGTGAGGGGGACGCTGCGGATGGTGCGGACGTTGGCCGTTACGTCGTCCCCCACGTCTCCGTCTCCGCGCGTGGCCGCATAAGCCAGCTTCCCATTGCGGTACATGATGGAAAGGGCCACTCCGTCAATCTTGGGCTCAACGGAGACGGGCACGTTCTCCGTTTGCAGCGCCCTGGACAGCTTATGGTAGAATTCCGCCAGTTCTTCATCCGGTACGGGGGCGTCCCGCTGCTCAAAAATGTCGTCAATAGACAACATGGGCACCGCATGTCTGATCTGGTTGAAGCCCTGGAGAGGGGCGCCGCCTACGCGGCGCGTGGGGGAGTCCGGATCCGACAGTTCGGGATGGGCTTTTTCCAATTTTTCCAGCTCCAGGAACAGGGCGTCATATTCCGCGTCGGAAATCTCCGGTTCCGCCTGTTCGTAATACAGACGGTTGTGGCGGCGCAGTTCGGAACGCAAATAGTCTATGCGGCGGTGAGCGGGGTCCTCCGCGTTTCCGGGGTGGTCGGTGCCGGCATTTTCCCGCGCCTCCCCGGCCCGGGGTGCCGTTTCATTTGTTGCCTGCTGTGAAGGCTGTTTGCCGGCTGCCAGGGAAAAAAGGTCTTCCTCCATAGGAAAAATGAGTGGGAACAATGGCTATTTGCTCAGTTTGATGACGGAACAGGGAGTTTTGGAATGTTCATGAGCCTTGAACAGGACCGTTCCGTTGACGACGGGAAGGGCGGTGTTGTCCCCCAGAAGCAATGCTTTGGAATAGCCGGCGGGCAGGGTGACGGCTGTTCCCCCGTCATTTTCGTAGCCGGTGGCATCCAGCGGCTGCATGCGGGCGTGTTCCGCTCCCGCCGTCAATTCTTTCATGGTTCCTTCACTGGGCGGCTGGGTCGGCTCCTTGTCCGGCGGGGGAATCAGGAAGACGAAGATATCCCCCTGCCGATTGATGGTGGCAGGCTGGTCCAGCTGCATGAATGCCCGTGTTCCGTACACGGCTTCACCGTTGATGTTGAGCCATCGGCCTACGCCGCGCATGGTGGCGGCCACTTTTTCCGGAATGGTGCCGTCCGCCATGGGATTGACGTTCAGCAGAAGATTGCCTCCCTTGGTAACGCATTCCACCAGTTTTTCAATGATGGTTTCCGGAGATTTGATGTTGGTGTCGTAGCGGTTGTAGCCCCATTTGTCGCTTACCGTCATGCAGGATTCCCAGTCCACGCCGGGATATCCGCGCCGGGGGATGAAGCGTTCCGGGGTAATATAGTCCCCGCAGCGCAGGTCCAGCGTGCCGGCCTGGTTTTTGTTCAGGCCGGAATAAGCGTACAGGCGGTTGTTCATGATGACGCCGGGATTGATGGAGCGCACCATGTCCATCAGTTCCGGCGCCTTCCAGCCTTTGGCCCCCTCCATGGCTCCCTGGGAGTAATCCCACCACATGATGTCGATGGGCGCGTAACGGGTCATCAGCTCCCGGACCTGGGCGTGCAGGTATTTCTGGTAGGCGGCGTGGTCGCGGGGAATGTTTTTCCTGTTAAGCATGGCCGCCTGTCCCGCAGGGTAGCAGAGGTCCGGGCAGATGGTGTTGTCATAGGACGGGTGATGCCAGTCAATAACGGAGTGGTAGAGGCCCACTTTCAGGCCGCGCTTGCGGCAGGAGTCCACATATTCGCGGATGATATCCCGGTTCACGGCGCTTTTGGCGTCGTAATCTGTCAAGGCGCTGTCAAACAGGCCGAAGCCTTCATGGTGCTTGCTGGTGAGCACTACGTATTGGCAGCCCGCATCCCGGGCGAGCTGGGCCCATTCTTCCGTCAGGCCTTCCCTGGGCTTGAACAGGGGCAGAGCTTCCGCGGCGTAGGTATCCGTATCCACTTCCACGTTTTTTTGAATCCATTCGGAACCTCCGGGCCTGCCTTTCCATTCCCCGGCCAATCCGGAATACAGGCCGTAATGGATGAACATGCCGAATTTGGCATCCCTCCACCATTCCATGCGCCGATTGCGTTCCCCCGCCGTTTCCCTGACAGCGGCATGGTTGGCATCCGCAGGGAGGGGGAGGCCGGGCGCTGCTGCCGAAAATTCCGCGGGAACGGTGGCCGGGAAGCCCTGCTTCATTCCGCCGTCGCGCAGCCGGGCTGCGAACTGTTCGTCCAGGGCCAGCGCAGGCTGTCCGTTTTCCGTAATGATTTTAGTGGCGGACTGCTGGGCCGGGGCGGGAAGTCCCAGAGTGACGGCCAGGGCGGAAATCGTGGCTATGTTCATGGTTGTTCAGAATGGTGTGAGGCTGGGGGGGGGAGGCTGAACCTGCTTAAATGACGTCCGTATCCGCGTAGCTGCCCAGAATCTTCAGCATGGAGCAGTGCTGCTCCAGCTCCGGAAGGGTTTCCCGTAAGGGGGATTCCTGAATGTGGCCGGCGGCATCTATGTAAAAGACATATTCCCAGTTGATGACTTTGGACGGGCGGGATTCAATGCGTATCAGGTTATTGTTGTGCCGCTGGAAGCAGTTGACTACTTCCGCCAGGGTGCCGGGCTTGTGCTGGATGCGGATGAGCAGGGAGGTGCGGTCCCTGCCGCTGGGCTGCGTTTCCTGGCGTCCGATGACGGCAAAACGGGTGGTGTTGCAGGACTGGTCCTGCACGTCTTCTTCCAGGATGTTCAGGCCGAACAATTCCGCGGCCAGCGGACAGCCGAGGGATGCCGCGCCCATGGCGGCGTTCTCCTTGGCAAGAATGCTGGCTTTCGTGGTGGAGGACGTTTCCACGAGTTCCGCGTTTGGGAAATGCCGCTGGATCCAGTTCCGCGTCTGGCCGAGAACCTGGGGGTGGGAATACAGGATGCGGATGTGTTCCCGCGGAATATCCGCCATCAGGCTGTTGCGGATGTTCAGATTGATTTGGGCGCAGATTTTGAGGGGAGAGGTGACGAAAAGATCCATCACGGCGGTGACGGAGCCTTCCGAAGAATTTTCCACGGGAACTACGCCGTACTGGGCCTTTCCCCGGTCCACCATGTCAAACACGTCCTTGAAGCTCTGGCACGGAATGAGTTCGCAGCTTTTTCCGAACTGCTTGAGAGCCGCCTGATGGCTCCAGGTCCCTTTGGGGCCCAGGTAAGCAATGGTCAGGCCGCCTTCCAGGAAGAAGGAGCAGGAGATGATTTCACGGTAAATGGCCTGGAGGGAGGCTTCCGGCAGCACGCCCGCATTCAGGCGGTTCAGTTTGTTGAGCAGGGCCGTTTCCCGTTCGGGAACGAAGATGGGGGAATTTTTTTCCTTTTTAATGCGGCCGACTTCATGCACCCATTCGGCGCGTTTTTTTAACAGCTCTACAATTCGGGCGTCCACCTCGTCAATGGCCAGACGCGCTTTTGTCAGGGCGATGGTCTGTTCATCCGTATTTCCGCTTTTTTGCTGCCTGGGGGGATTGTCCGGAGAGGCGTCCTCCCCGTGGTGCGTGGTCTCTGTGAAAGCTGTGTGGTTAAAGCCGTGTCAGGGTAGCGGTTCCGGGGGGGCAAATCAAGATTAAAGGGGAGGTCTCCGCCGCGGATTCTTCTTGCATGCGCGGAAGATGCCGGGCAGGTTCATTTCTCCTTGATTGATGAAAAGAATATTGTTCCCGGCTGACTGTGACCGTGGACGCTCCTGCCGGAAAGGGGGCGTAAGAAGGTGAACGGCGGGTCTGTTGCCGCATCTTTGTCCGCAAGGATGGTGTCGCCGGATGACGGCGGATTGCTGACGAAGGCCGGGCCAGCTCTGGGATTTGAATATGGCGCTTTCCCGTATTCTGTCCGTTGAAGCGGCTTCCGCTGCCGGGAAATGGCGGGGAGGTTTAGTTCCGTCCCCCGTCTTCCTGTACCGGGCGCGGCTCCGGGATGGCCCCGTAAAGCCCGTTGGGGAAGAGCTGGAGCCACGGCGTGTATTCCGGCGGGACGGGCGCTTCGAAATCCATGCGCTTTCCCGTGCGCGGGTGGTCGAAGCCCAGCCGCCACGCGTGGAGCATGAGTCTGCCGGGTTTTGCCTTTTGCCGGGCGGGTTTGGCGTAAATGGGATCCCCGATGAGCGGATGGCCCAGATGGAGCATGTGCACGCGTATCTGGTGGGTTCTGCCCGTGTGCAGCGTGCACAGAACCAGGGAGGAGTCCGTGGACGGGTCTGCGCAGAGCAAATCGTAGTCCGTAATGGCGGCTTTCCCGGAACCGGGATTGACTACTGCCATTTTCAGGCGGTTCACGGGATGGCGGCCGATATGGGTGAAGACCGTGCCGGAACTTTGGGAAGGAATACCCTGGACGACGGCCAGATAACGCTTTTCCGTGCTTCGGGCCGCGAACTGCGCCGTCAGGGACTGGTGGGCGCCGTCATTTTTTGCGATGACTAGGCAGCCGGAGGTGTCCTTGTCCAGGCGGTGGACGATGCCCGGGCGTTCCACTCCGCCGATGCCGGAGAGGTCCCCGCAGTGGTGGAGCAGGGCGTTTACGATGGTGCCGTCCGGGTTGCCGGCCGCGGGATGCACGACCATGCCGCTTTCCTTGTTGATGACTACCACGTCTTCATCTTCATACAGGATGTCCAGGGGGATATCCTGAGGCTGGGCTTCCGCCGGTTCCGGTTCCGGAATGCGGACGGTGATGGAATCACCGCGGGAGACGGGGTTTTTAGGCTTGGCGGGAGAGCCGTTGACCAACACATCCCCGCTTTTGATCAGGCTCTGAATCCTGGAGCGGGAAAGCTCCGGAAGGTGGGCGGCAAGGTATTGATCCAGGCGGATTTTCCCGTCGGCGTCGTCCGTAGTCAGATTCATGTTCCGTGGCGTTTGGTCAATGGCTGTAGGCGGAGGGAGGCAGGTCAATAAAGGTATAATCCAGCCCGTAAACATCCTTGAGAAGAAGCCCCAGGGCCTTTACGCCGAACGTCTCCGTAAAGTAGTGGCCGCCGAAGACCAGATTGACGCCCAGTTCCTGGGCCAGGGGGATGTTCCAGTGGGAGCCTTCCCCGGTCACGTAGGTGCGGCAGCCGAGGGCCGCTGCCTGGGCAAGATCGTCTCCCGCGCCTCCGGTACAGATGAAGACATCTCCGGCCGGAGCCTCCGGGGAATCTTTCCAGAAGGCCTGCACGGGCGCACCGAGGACGGTTTCCAGTTTTTGCTCCAATTCCGCGCATGTACCTGGAAATTCTCCGTGCGTACCGAGGGAAACGCCGTGGTAGTCCAGCCCATCATGGGAACATGGCTGGAGGCCGCAGGCCTTCGCCAGCAGGGCATTGTTGCCGTATGCGGGGTGGACGTCCAGAGGAAGGTGGGCGGCGTAAATCGCCAGGTTCCCGTCCATGGCGGCTTTCAGCTTCCGGTAGGCGATGCCGGTAATGGGCTGCATGGGCTGCCAGAAAATGCCGTGGTGAAGAAGGAGCAGGTCCGCACCTGTTTCCAAGGCCGCATGAATGGCCTTTTCTGAGCCGTCCACGGCGGCGGCCACCTTGGAAACGGTGCCCCCGTTTTCCAGTTGAAGGCCGTTCAGGGCGCGGGGGGCGTCCGGAATGGAATTCACGGAGAGGATTCCGTCCAGAAAGGAGATGGCGGTGTGCAGCTCAATCTTGCTCATGCGGGAGGAGTGGTTAGTTGTCTTCCGAAAGGCTGGCGCCGAGCAGACGTACGGCGTCCATGTTCAGAATAAAATAATTCGGGGTTGTATTTACTCTGCCGTAATAAAATCTGCTGTATCCGGCCTCTCCCGCCGGGGCGATTTCCAGCGTGATGACTTTGTCCTCCGTTTCCGGTTCCGGGGCAAAGGTAATGTCGCTGGAACCGGATTGGGCCTGCACGGGGGCCGCCTCCTTGTAAGACTGGAGGATGAGTTTCAGGCGGAAAACGGGATTTTTCAGGGCTTCATGCGCTGTGGCGTCCGTATAGGGGAGCCAGGCGCTCACCTCCATTTTTTCCAGTTCATCCAGATAGCGGTTGGCGCGGTTCGGGTTGATATTCAAGGTTTCATCCTTCCCGTCTTTGGAGGCCGTCCAGGAATCGTCCAGACGGTCGAATTTCAGGACCAGGGGGCCTCCGGAACCGATGCGTTCCAGGTGCATTTCTCTGAGGTCAAACCTGCTGAAGGAAAAAAGCCTCTTTTTTTTCCAGGCCAGTGCATCCGTCAGCAAATCCTTCATGTAGGCGTTGTCCAGTATGGCAACGGTGGGTTTTCCGGCCTGGAGGGCATACCAGGAACCGTCCGCCCCCTTGGAGAAAAATACCGTCACGGGGGGGCGGGGCTCTTCACCGGGCTTGGGCAGAAGGGACATGGTGAGCGTCATTCTGGGATTATCCAGCCCGTATACGGAAAGATCCGTAGCCTTGTCCGAGGCGAAGCCGGCCACTTTCCCCTGTTTAACTGTTTTCAGCAGGGAAATGAGATGTTCCGGATTCGCTTCCTGGTAACGGGCGCCCTCTGCCGTGTACAGCCAGGTGGGCTTGATGCCTTTTTTCTCATCCCCCTGAATGAAGCGGGCGATGGTGGGGTAATCCTGAAAGCTCTTGCGGATGGAAAGGCCGGTAATTTTGTAATCCCCGATGTCCGTCAATTGCTTGGAACGCAAAAGGCCCAGATCCAGCGGAATATTGCGTACGCCGGGAATTTCCTTGTTGGTTTCCGTCGTTTGAGCCAGTTCAAAGACGGCCTTGCGGTCGGAAACGGTGGCCTTGACCAGTTCGGACAGGCTTCCGTTGTCGGAGGGGGGGTAAATCCGGAGCGTGACGGGCTGTTCCTCCATTTGCAGGGATTTGCCGTCTTCTGAAAGACGGCCTGTGAAATTCCTGATGGAAACGGAGGTGATCTGATCATCCGTCATGTCCGGTACGCTTGTTTCCTCCGGGTTGTACACGCGCACGGCGGTCAGTTTCTGAAGCGTGCCCAGCAGCACATCCATCATGGCCGGGTCCGTATCCAGAGAAAGGGGATACGTGATTTTCCAGGGAGAGCCGGGAGTCTCGCGTTTCAGGGCGATGCGCTGGCCCCGGTTGTTGATTTCAATGGAGGCGGGCATGGCCGGATGCAGGAGCAGGGGACGATGGTCCCGAAGCTGGCGGATACCGGATTTGAACAGAGGAAGGATGTTGCCGGTGCCCACCAGAATGCGGGTGTCCCGTCCGTAGAAATCCGTCTGCATATAGGTGGTGTCATCCGTGGTCTTGTTCTCCGGATCGTCCACCAGCCAGGGCGCCGGGGAACCCAGCGTATAGCGCGCTACGGTGGAGGAACGCTTTCCGTCGTCGCTCATTTCCTTGAGAGTGATGGTAACGGGGGTGGTCTTTACGCCGAATTCCTTCAGGGAAGCGGAATCAATTTTGTGCAGAGGCAGCGCGTCCACAATGCTGGTGGAATACGTGTACTGGAGAATGGCCGCCGCCGCGCGAGGGTCCATACGGTCGTTCCAGGGTTTTTCGCACCACCAGACGCCGTTGGGCTTACGGCGGAATTCCGCGACATCCCCCACGCAATTGATGCGCATCCAGGAAACCTCGTTCATTTCTTCCCGGGTGTATGGGAAAAGCCGTTCTCCGGAACTGAAGGCGGTGCGCCCGATGATGCGGGACAGGTTGCCGTCAATGGTGAGGAGCAC
>OGPT01003621.1_pt1 | contig 10898 bp, 9 predicted proteins | sample 1552951 | NCBI WGS metagenome assembly OGPT01 (sample SAMEA2580224, study PRJEB22360) | human gut metagenome | biome: human gut; feature: human-associated habitat; material: faeces | place: Denmark | collected 2008/2010
AATAAATATGATAGTGTCACAAAAGATAAGATTAAGGGTGACAACTGGAGAGTTCTGATAGCTGAGGTAAACAGTTATACAGACGCCGAAGGTGTAAGGTGATATTTAAACTTTTAGAAGCATCACTAATCTCTCAGGCAAAAGGACAGGAGGAATATTATGAGCAATTTTACGGATTTTTTAGTTAAGGTAGATGATTTAGTTTGGGGAATCCCACTTATTGTGTTGATTCTTGCAGCAGGCATCTACCTTACTTTTCGGTTAAGACTATTACAGATAGTGCATTTGCCTAAGGCACTTAAGTATATGTTTAAGAACGAAGAAGACGGACATGGGGAAGTTAGTAGTTTTGGAGCACTATGTACAGCATTATCAGCAACAATTGGTACAGGTAACATTGTAGGTGTAGCAATAGCTATTGGATGTACAGCACTTGGTACTGCAGTAGGTGGACCGGGGGCGTTATTTTGGATGTGGGTAGCTGCTTTCTTTGGAATGGCAACAAAATATTCAGAGGGATTTTTAGCAGTACGCTATAGAACGATTGATGAAGAAGGTCATGTACTTGGTGGACCATTCTATTACATAGAAAATGGTATGGGACATAAATGGAAATGGCTTGCGAAGATATTTGTATTCTTTGGAGCATGTGTAGGTTTATTTGGTATCGGAACATTTACACAGGTTAACGGAATTGCATCAGCGGTCCAGTCATTCTTTGACCCTAATAAAGAAGATACAGTTAGTATTTTAGGAAATGATTATTCAATTGCTATTGTAATCACAGCTTTTGTTTTAGCTATCTGTGTAGGATTAGTTGTAATTGGTGGTATTAAGAGAATTTCAAAAGTTTCGGAAGTTGTAGTACCGTTTATGGCGGTTTTATATGTGGTACTCTGTCTGATTATTGTATTTACAAATATCAAGGCAGTGCCGGGAGCATTTGCTGAAATTATCAGCAGTGCATTTAACGGAAGTGCGTTGGCAGGCGGAGTTATGGGAAGTATGATCGTAGCCATGCAGAAAGGTGTGGCAAGAGGAATCTTTTCCAATGAATCCGGTCTTGGTAGTGCCCCGATCGCAGCCGCAGCAGCAAGAACAAAAGATCCGGTTCGTCAGGGACTCGTTTCAATGACGGGAACATTTATTGATACGATTGTAATCTGTACGATGACAGGACTTTCTATCGTAATCGCAGGATCATGGCTTGATCCAAAGCTGGAAGGTGTTGCAATTACAATGGATGCATTCCAGAAGGGACTGCCGTTCCCGGGATTCATTGCTACTTTTTCACTGATGTTATGTCTGGTATTCTTTGCATTTACAACGATCCTCGGATGGGATTATTATGGAGAGCGGTGTGTGGAATATCTGTTCAACCGCAATAAAGCAGTGGTAAAAGGATACCGCTGGCTGTATATTCTGGCAGTATTTATCGGACCATATATGACAGTTGCTGCAGTATGGAATATCGCAGATATCTTTAATGCATTGATGGCATTTCCGAACCTGATCGCATTGCTTGCATTAAGTGGTGTGGTTGTAAAGGAAACGAAAGAATTTCATGCAAAGCATAAAGGATCTTATTAATGATCAGAGTCTTAAATAGACATACAGTCTGAATTATCAGACAGTTTAAAAAATAATGAGATATACCCCCTGAGCAATTTTAAGAAGAATGCAGTCTGACCCGTTGAAAAGACGGGGACAGGCTGCTTTTTTTGTAAAATATGAAAAAATGGTTGACTTTTAAGAAGACTGATAATTATCATGGGAAACAGAGGATATTCCGAAAATACACTATCGTGTGTTTTTCCCATTGCATTATACTATATTTTGTATTAGAATAGATTTCAGACAATATCTTGAAAGTGAGGAGACTGGTGGGATGAAGATTATCAAAAGGAACGGGTCAGAGGAAGTATTCGATATAAATAAGATCATTAAGGCTGTAAAAAAGGCAGATATAAATTCGGAAGAGAGAAGCTTAAGTGATGGTCAGATCGAGGATATTGCCGAGTATGTTGAATTTAAATGCAATAAGCTGAACCGTGCAGTATCGGTAGAAGAGATCCAGGATATGGTAGAGAACCAGATCATGGCGACAGGAGCTTTTGAACTGGCAAAGAGCTATGTCAGATACCGTTATAAGAGATCTCTTGTCCGTAAAGCCAATACGACGGATAACAGGATCCTTTCTTTGATCGAGTATAATAATGAGGATGTAAAGCAGGAAAATTCCAATAAGAACCCTGCAGTGAACAGTGTGCAGAGGGATTATATGGCAGGTGAGGTGAGCCGTGACCTGACAACCAGGATGCTGTTGCCGGAGGATATCGTGGAAGCCGACAGACAGGGAATCATCCATTTCCATGATTCAGACTACTATGCACAGCATATGCATAACTGTGATCTGGTCAATCTGGAAGATATGCTTCAGAACGGAACTGTGATCAGCGGAACGATGATCGAGAAGCCGCACAGTTTCTCTACAGCATGTAATATCGCGACGCAGATCATTGCACAGGTTGCAAGTAATCAGTATGGTGGACAGAGCATTTCCCTGGCACATCTTGCTCCGTTTGTCCAGGTATCGAGGAATAAGATCCGGACAGAAGTGCTGGAAGAGATGAAGCTGGTCGGAACAGAGTACCCGGATGATATTCTGAATGAGATCGTGGAGAGACGTCTGAAAAAAGAGATCACGAAGGGAGTTCAGACGATTGAGTATCAGGTCATCACTCTGATGACGACGAACGGACAGGCTCCGTTCCTGACAGTCTTTATGTATCTGAATGAGGCAAAGAGTGAGTCAGAAAAGCGGGATCTTGCGATGATCATAGAAGAGACTCTGCGTCAGCGTTATCAGGGGGTTAAGAATGAGGCAGGAGTGTGGGTAACTCCGGCATTCCCGAAGCTGATCTATGTACTTGAAGATGATAATATCGAAGAAGGAAGTGAATATTTCTATCTGACAGAGCTGGCTGCAAAGTGTACTGCAAAGCGTCTTGTACCGGATTATATTTCTGAGAAGAAGATGAAAGAATTAAAAGAAGGCAATTGTTTCCCGGTTATGGGATGCCGGAGCTGCTTAAGTCCGTGGAAGGATGAGAATGGAAACTATCAGTTCTACGGCAGGTTTAATCAGGGCGTTGTAACGATCAACCTGGTGGATGTAGCACTTTCTTCCGGAGGCGATATGAATAAATTCTGGAAGATCTTTGATGAGCGGCTGGAGCTGTGCTATCGTGCGTTGATGTGCAGACATAACCGTCTGAAGGGAACGCTTTCCGATGCAGCCCCGATCCTGTGGCAGTTTGGAGCTTTGGCCCGTCTGAAAAAAGGTGAGCCGATCGACAAGCTTTTGTATGGTGGATATTCAACAATTTCGCTTGGATATGCAGGGCTTTATGAGTGCGTGAAGTATATGACAGGAAAGTCTCATACAGATCCTGAGGCAACTCCTTTTGCACTGGATGTCATGAAGCATATGAATGAAGCTTGTAATAAATGGAAAGAGGAGACGAACATTGCATTCAGTATTTACGGATCTCCGATTGAAAGTACGACCTACAAGTTTGCAAAATGTCTTCAGAAGAGATTTGGAGTGATTCCGGGAATTACGGACAAGAGTTATATTACGAACAGTTATCATGTATTTGTCGGAGAAGAGATCGACGCTTTTGCAAAACTGAAGTTTGAATCCCAGTTCCAGGCTCTTTCAACAGGCGGAGCAATCAGTTATGTGGAAGTACCGGATATGAAAGATAATATTCCGGCTGTGCTTCAGGTAATCCGGTTTATTTATGAGAATATCATGTATGCAGAATTGAATACGAAGAGTGATTATTGTCAGGAGTGTGGATTTGATGGAGAGATCCAGGTTGTGACAGACGAGGAAGGAAAGCTCGTGTGGGAATGTCCTCATTGTGGCAACCGGAACCAGGATACGCTGAATGTTGCAAGACGTACCTGCGGATATATCGGAACTCAGTTCTGGAATCAGGGAAGAACCCAGGAAATCAAGGAGCGAGTTCTTCATCTGTAGAAGCAGGATAAAAGTATTGAGGTTGAACAAGGGAGATGTCCGGGTCTGTGCAGACAGATCCGGACATTTTCTCGTATAAAAGGCAGGAAAGAACATGAGGTATGGAGAAATAAAGAAGTGCGATATAGCCAATGGAGAAGGTGTCAGGGTTTCTCTTTTTGTTTCAGGCTGTACGCATCATTGTAAAGGCTGCTTCAATGAGGCAACGTGGGATTTTGATTATGGGAAAGAATTTACTCAGGAGACAGAGGAGGAGATCCTGAAGGCACTTGAACCGGAGTATGTGAACGGACTGTCAGTGCTGGGAGGAGAGCCATTTGAACCGCAGAATCAGAGAGTGCTTGTTCCGTTTCTGAAAAAGGTGAAAGAACGTTACCCCGGGAAGACAATCTGGTGCTATACGGGATATCTTTTTGACCGGGAACTCTGCAAAAAAAGCAGGGCAAGGTGCGAAGTGACGGATGAGATGCTGGCACTGCTGGATGTTCTTGTAGACGGACGTTTTGTGGAAGAAAAAAAGAATATCATGCTGTTGTTCCGTGGCTCATCTAACCAACGTCTGATTGATGTAAAAAAAAGTCTGGAACAGGGAAGTGTTGCAGAGTGGAATCCAACGATAAAAAGAGGAATTGACTGAAAAATAGAAGAAAAGTAAAAAAATAAAAGAAGGATAAAAGAAAGGCAGAAAGATGATATTAAAGAGAGCAAATGCATGGATTGAAAAATGGATCGCTTTTGTGACGCCAACCTGTCTTCTTCTGGGTGTCCTTTTTCCGGAGATTGCCGGCAGGGGTGTTGCCTATGTGCCGGTTGTCTTTGCATTTATGACATTTACGGGAGCGTTGAAATCTTCTTTTAAGGATATCGGGGCAGTCCTGAGAAAGCCGCTGCCGCTTCTGCTGATCCTGGCAGTTCTGCATGTGGTCATGCCGTGTACCGCATGGAGCGTAGGAGAGATGTTCTTTGCAGGAAATCGGGAGCTGATCACAGGAATGGTTCTTGAATTTTCTGTACCGGCTGCTGTGGTTGGAATGATGTGGGTGTCAATCTATAAAGGGGACAGTTCCATTACGCTCTCTCTGTTGGTAATTGATACGGTCCTTGCACCATTTATCATTCCGCTGACGTTAAAGATTCTTGTAGGTGCCAGGGTAAAGATGAATCCGGCAGAAATGATGAAAGATCTGGTCTTTATGATCGCACTGCCGGCACTTCTGGCAATGTGCTTAAACCAGTTCAGTGGTGGAAAAGTGAAAGAAAAATGGCCGGGAAAGCTGGCATTCTGGTCAAAGCTGTGCCTGATATACTGTGTGATCTGTAATTCATCGAAAGTAGCACCTTATGTAAGACATATGAACCTGCAGAGAGTATTTGTGGCAGTCTGTATCATGATCCTTGCAGCGGCAGGATATGCCATCGGATGGGGAATCTCTGTTCTGTTAAAGCAGGATGAGAAAACCCGGATTTCTATGATCTATGGATCAGGAATGAGAAATATCAGTGCGGGGGCGGTGATCGCAGCAACTTATTTTCCCGGAGAAGTAATGTTCCCGGTAATGATCGGTACATTATTTCAGCAGGTACTGGCGGCGTGTTATGGAAGTCTGATCAAGAGGGTCAGGAATAGAGAGAAAGGTTGCAAAAAATAAGACTTGACTTATTTTAACATACTACATATAATAAATCATGTTGAGGTGAAAGCCTCCAATTTTGACTAACTTTGATACCTATGGATTGTTCGGTGCTACGCACTCCCATAATCCATCCCACTATTCGCATATCGCAGGATTAAAATTCCATTTTATGCTCAGATTGGGGCGGGTTTAAAGGTCTTTTATCCACTTATGAGCAGGCTCATATGGATTCATACCTTTTCACCCTGGTATCAGTATATTGCAAAAGCGAAGAAGAGGACTAGTAGGAAGATCCGTCTGATTTCAGAGAGCTGCCGGGTGGTGAGAGGCAGTATCATGGATTCTGAACTGACCTTGGAGTTCTTCTGCTGAACCGGGATGATCCAGGACAGGCAGAAGCGGGAGTTCCCGTTACAGAATCTGATGAGTGCATCTGCCGGATGGCGGATGAATAAGAGTGGTACCACGGAACTAAAGCCTTTTCGTCTCTTGATTTTGTGAGAGGAAAAGGCTTTCTTTATACCAAAGTATGCAGGAGAAACTGCCGGTGGCAGGTTGTCTGTACGTAATAATGAAAGAGAGGAAGAAGTACATGGGTACAAAGATTGTATACAACCATAAAGCGATTGAAAAAAAATGGCGTGAAAAGTGGGAAGAGAAGCCGGTAAATCCAAGAGTGGATGAGAATGGCAATAAAAAGCAGAAATATTACTGCCTGGATATGTTTCCGTATCCGTCAGGAAATGGTCTGCATGTAGGACATTGGAGAGGGTATGTTATTTCTGATGTGTGGAGTCGTTATAAATTGCAGCAGGGTTACTACATCGTTCATCCGATGGGATGGGATGCATTCGGACTTCCGGCAGAGAACTATGCAATCAAAATGGGAGTTCACCCGGCTAAGTCTACAGCGGCCAATGTTGCCAATATCAAGAGACAGATCAATGATATTGCAGCACTATATGACTGGGATATGGAAGTAAATACAACAGATCCTGAATTTTATAAATGGACACAGTGGATCTTTGTAAAGATGTTCAAAGCGGGTCTGGCATATGAGAAGGAATTTCCGATCAACTGGTGTCCTTCCTGTAAGACAGGACTTGCAAATGAAGAGGTTGTCAATGGTAAATGCGAGCGTTGTGGTGCAGAGGTTACAAAGAAGAACCTTCGTCAGTGGATGCTCCGTATCACCAAGTATGCAGACCGTCTGTTGAATGACCTTGACAAGCTTGACTGGCCGGAGAAGGTTAAGAAGATGCAGGCTGACTGGATTGGTAAATCCTACGGTGCAGAGGTAGATTTCCCGGTAGAGGGAAGAGATGAGAAGATCACGGTTTATACAACAAGACCGGACACACTGCATGGAGCAACTTTTATGGTACTTGCACCGGAGCATGAACTTGCAGCTTCCCTTGCAACACCGGAGACAAAAGAAGCAGTAGAGAAATATATTTATGATGCTTCTATGAAGTCTAATGTTGACCGTATGCAGGATAAAGAAAAGACAGGTGTCTTCACCGGAAGTTATGCGATCAACCCGTTAAATGGTAAAAAGACTCCGATCTGGCTGTCTGATTATGTACTGGCAGATTATGGTACAGGAGCGATCATGTGTGTACCGGCACATGATGACCGTGACTTTGAGTTCGCAACAAAGTTCAATATCCCGATCATTCAGGTTATTGCAAAAGACGGTAAAGAGATCGAGAATATGACAGAAGCTTATACAGAGGCTGCAGGAACCATGATCAATTCCGGTGACTGGAATGGTATGGAATCTTCTGTCCTGAAGAAAGAAGCCCCACATATTATTGAAAAAATGGGAATTGGACGTGCAACAGTCAACTACAAACTGCGTGACTGGGTATTCTCCCGTCAGCGTTACTGGGGTGAGCCGATCCCGATCGTTCACTGCCCGAAGTGTGGAAATGTTCCGGTACCGGAAGAAGAACTTCCGCTTCGTCTGCCGGAGGTAGAATCTTATGAGCCGACAGGAACAGGTGAGTCACCGCTTGCTGCAATTGACGAGTGGGTAAACTGCAAGTGTCCGGTATGTGGAAGTGATGCAAAGAGAGAGACAAATACCATGCCGCAGTGGGCAGGATCATCCTGGTATTTCCTGCGTTATGTAGACAACCATAATTCAGAGGCACTGGTTTCCAGAGAGAAAGCAGACGAGATGCTTCCGGTTGATATGTATATCGGTGGTGTAGAGCATGCAGTACTTCATCTTCTGTACTCAAGATTCTACACGAAATTCCTGTACGATATCGGTGCGATTGATTTTGATGAGCCGTTCCACAAGCTGTTCAATCAGGGAATGATCACCGGAAAGAACGGAATCAAGATGAGTAAATCCAAGGGAAATGTCGTATCACCGGATGATCTTGTACGTGATTACGGATGCGATTCCCTGAGAATGTATGAACTCTTTGTAGGACCACCGGAGCTGGATGCTGAGTGGGATGACCGTGGAATTGACGGTGTAAACCGTTTCCTGAAACGCCTGTGGAATATGTTAATGGAAAGCAAAGAGAAAGACATTCAGCCGACAAAAGAGATGATCAAGCTCCGTCACAGAATGGTATATGATATCACAACAAGACTGGAAATCTTCAGCCTGAATACAGTTATTTCCGGATTCATGGAGTATAACAACAAGTTCATCGAAGTTGCCAAGAAGGAAGGCGGAATCGATAAAGAGACACTGGAGACGATCGCAGTACTTCTTTCCCCGTTTGCACCGCATTTCGCAGAAGAGATGTGGGAACAGTTAGGTCATGTAGATACTGTATTTAAAGCAGGCTGGCCAAAATACGATGAAAATGAGATGAAAGATGACGAGATCAAGATCCCGGTACAGATCAATGGCAAGACAAAGGCTGTCATTGAGATCCCGGCAGATATCTCCAAGGATGATGCAATCGCAGCAGGTAGAGAAGCGATCGCAGATAAGCTGACAGGAAATGTGATCAAGGAGATCTATGTGCCGAAGAAGATTATTAATATTGTCATGAAGTAGAGTTTTTGCAAATAAAAGAATGAATAATGGTACAGGTAATCTTTTGTTATCTGTACCATTGTTGTTTCTACAGAGAACGAATCGGAAAAGAGATTAAAAATACGGAGAATGGTTCGCCGTATTGTTTCTTTGGGGTCTTTGTTGATATTACGGAACAAAAAGAACATACAGAACTGGAAAAAGCAAGGGATGAGGCTCTGAGAAAGGCAGAAAATGCACTGAATGCGATTAATATGATTCCGGAATGAATGCACATATCTCAAAACCGATGGACCTGAATGCAATCAAAAAAATGGTGAGGATGGTGAAAGTATGAAGACGATTTTTTTAATGAGGCATGGAGAAACTTTATTTAATGTTATGGATGTGAATCAGGGACAGTGCGATTCACCGCTGACAGAGAACGGAATCAATCAGGCACTGGCAGCAAAAGAGTGGTTTAAGAATCAGAAAATCCATTTTGATTCTGTATACAGTTCTACAGCGGAGCGTGCATGTGATACAGCATGGCTGGTTTCCGGGATGCCTTATGAAAGAAAAAAAGGATTGAAAGAGATTTTCCTTGGAACAAAAGAAGCCTCACCGAACAGTGAAAATCCGGAATATCCTTATGGAGATTATTTTGTCCAGTTTGGTGGGGAAGATTTGGATGCTTTTACAGACCGTATTTATGGGGCTGTCAGAGAAATTGCAAGGGAAGATACCGGAGAAACAATTCTGATTGTGACGCATGGAATGGCAATGCGACGTTTCCTCAGGGCAGTTGGTTACCGGCAGGAAGGAACAGGCTTTATCGGAAATTGTGGGATTGTGCAACTCCAATATGAAGAAGATACATTTGAGGTCAGAAAAATAATCAATCCTGCAGGAACTGCACAAAATATTAATATTTTAGGAAAGTTCTGTGGGAAAAGAGATGTAGAACGGCTGACCAGTGAACAATTACAAAAAAAGTATGGGATTGCTCAGGCAGATGTTATGGTTCTGTTTGGAGGCAGTATTCTGGCAGGTGGAGATATCCTGGCAGAAGCGATAAAGGAAAAGATAGCAAAGCGATATGTGATCGTAGGTGGTGTCGGTCATACAACGGAAACTCTGCGGCAGAAAGTACAGAATGAATATTCGCAGATCAGGACAGAAAATCTTTCGGAGGCAGAGGTATTCAGCCGATATATCAGCGAGGTTTATGGATGTCAGGCGGATTTTCTGGAGAAAGATTCGACCAACTGTGGGAATAACATTACTTATCTGTTAGAACTTTTGAAAGAAAATAATCTTGCATGTGAGAGTATTATTTTGTGTCAGGATGCAACGATGCAGAATCGTATGGATGCGGGAATGAAAAAATATGCACCGGATATCAAAATTATTAATTTTGCATCCTACCGTGCGGAAGTAGTTCAGAAAGAAGGCAGGTTATCCTATATCAGACCGATCCATGGAATGTGGGACATGGACCGCTATGTTCAGTTGCTGATGGGAGAGATTCCAAGGCTGACGGATGATGAAAATGGATATGGACCGAAAGGAAAAGATTTTATTGCCCATGTGGAAATACCGGAAGAAGTAAAAAAGGCTTTTTCGGAATTGAAAGAAGTGTATGGGGAGAAGACGAGAGAGGCAGATCCGCATTACGCATCGAAATAAAAGAAGGAATAAGAGAAACCGGAAGTATCATGCCAGATCTGTAAGAAGTCTGGCAGGACACTTCCGGTTTTGAGATTCTATTTAGATTACTTTTTCATAGATAGATCTTTGTGGATGCATACCATAGGCCTCATAAGCAGTCACTGCGATCTGATTATGGCTCCATACAGTAGTAAAATCCTGCCAGCTTTTACTTTATAATTCTATATACAGAACTTTTTTTAGTATTATTTTGTTTTACTGCATATACTAAGAAAAATGATCAGGAGGTAGTAAAGTGAGCAGAAAAAGAAGAATGACAACAGAGGAGATTGAAAATCAGAAACGGATCGATGCCTGCGATTATCTGGCCAATGCAGTATCCACTCAGGATTGCACAGGACTGATTCCGTCAGCACCGGTCAGTGACGCAGAACTGGAGTCTTATGAAGAGGTGTATCATTACCAGCCTCCGAAGGTGAAGAAAAAATAAATTTGTATTTGTTGGGGTGATACGCTTGTAAAGAAAAAGACTTCTTTGTGACGAATCGGACGCGGAAATCAG
>OGPT01003629.1_pt1 | contig 10884 bp, 6 predicted proteins | sample 1552951 | NCBI WGS metagenome assembly OGPT01 (sample SAMEA2580224, study PRJEB22360) | human gut metagenome | biome: human gut; feature: human-associated habitat; material: faeces | place: Denmark | collected 2008/2010
CCATGTGTAAACCGCGTAACGTTCATTGTCTTCATCCTGGAATTCCACGCGCCCATCCATCGTAGCGGTCAACTCCGTAGCTACAGCTTGCACGGTCTCTAAGGCGACGTACATTGATTCGTAGCTCTTGGCAACATAATCGGCATGGGAGATGACAACCGGACCGAGTTGCACATTCGAGGTCCCGGTCCGCACTATGGCAGCATCGGCCGCAGGGTGCAATTCGAGTATTCCGTTCCCATCACGCGTCAGCACGGCACCTTTGACCGGAATTTCCAATTCTTCACCGAAGTCGTTCCACGAAAGCTCTTCCGTGCGGACGAGGATGCCCGAACCGGGTTCTTTGGCATCTTGTATGCCGAAGACTCCGCCAGGCAGGTTTGCTCCAATGGCAGCCGTATTGACTATTGCGCAGATCTTTTTGTCCTCCGTAATGGTATATTCGGGAGTTCCGACCGTCAGGTTCGAAGCCAACGAGCGCAGTTCAGCGATCGTCAGATAGGAGCCGTGAGCGGACTGCTTCACGAAAACCGTCAGAGTTTGCGACGGATCGTCGGTAGAGCGAATCGTCACTTCCGCGTCTCGAACAGTCGAGGTATTGGGCATAAGCGAAAGAACAATGTCGGCATTTCCCAAGCCCGTTTTCGGGGAAATGGAAAGCCATTGAGCGTCTTCGTCTTCGATGACGACCTGCCAATTGCAGTTGGCTTTAAGTGCGACCGTGAAATCCGACTCCATGGCAGGGGCGGCAATCTGCGTCTTATCGGCCCGAAGCGACGCATTCGGAAGATCGACATCTTGATTTACGCATGCTGCGGCCAATACCGGTACGAAAAGCAGTGCGAAAAACCGCCGGGCATTTGAAAATATCTTGTTCATAACAACACAGTCTTAATTGGGCATTTACTCTTTCTTGAGGTCTACGAAAACAGGCAGGTGGTCCGAGACGGTATAGACATCGATCTCCGAGAAAGTCGGAACGGCTGCTCCGAGTACTTCACAAGAAGCCTGATTGCCCGTGTAAACCAAAACGTAGTCGATGCGGGTGTTTCCCGTAGACATCGTGTAGTCATTCGAGGTGATGATTTTCCAGCTTTTGAGCAGTTCAATGAAAGCGTTCGACGTCGTCCTGTTCAGATTCAGGTCTCCAGCCAGATAGACCGGCTTGTCCGACGTCTGGAAGTGTTCTGCGGCATATTCATTCAACCGCGTGGCAGCCGCCGTACGGTTAACCTCCGATTTGTGACAGAAGTGCGTGGCGATGAAGACGAAACGCTCGAATTCGGCTACCAGGGCGATGCGGGCTTCGGTTCGATCGGGGTTCGGCAAGGAAAGTATTTCGGTCGAGAGAGGCTCTTCGCGCGAGAGAATCCCGTTGGTCGATGGCACGACCGAACGTAGCATACATTCCCGTACGATTCGCCAGTTCCCGAATCTGCGAGACAGGATGCCAAGAGGTCTTTTCATCCAGTTCCTGAAGCGCAATGGCATCGGGTGCCACAAGGCTGATGACCTTGGCCGTCATGTCGTAGTGCGCCCGATCATAGGCCGGATTCTGTGTAATAGGCCCTTCGCAGCGATGAGTATTGTAGGTTGCCAGGCGCAGGGAGTTATCCAGCCGGTCGTAACCATCGACATAAGGATTCGAACCGCCATTCCCGGAAGCGAATCCGAGATCAAAATCGGAATTGTCCCCTTCCAGATCGTGGCAGGCGGATGCACCTACTGCCAAGCAGAATAACAAGGCTATCGTTTTCAATGTTTTCATTTCGATTCGTTTTTAGATTAAAAAGGCAGTCCGTCATTCCATCCGGGATTCTGTGAAATAGCGCCCTGCGTAAGCACCCGATCATCGGTCGGAATGGGGTAAAGATAATCGCGCTCTTCGTTCCAGATACGTTGCTGTGTACTATGAGCCAAAACATTGCCGCTCGTTTCTCCGCTCAGAACGATATCCGACCCTAATTTAAGGTAAAGTACGTCGGCGCTGTTTCCCGGAGCCTTCTCGGTATCGTATATGCAAACGTCAACCGACCCGTTCCCGTCAAGATCGTACTCGCCCGTACCGGGAAAGTAAAGCCCTTCGATAGGTTTTTCGAAACGTTTGCCTTCTTTCCAACGCATAATGTCCCAATAACGAAGTCCCTCCATCGGAGTTTCAAGCGTCCGCTCGCGGCGGATTTCCAGAATGACCCCCTTGTTGGCTCCGGTCACGTTGGCATATCCCGTTTCGGATGAGGAGAGATAAGGATCAGGATGCGCATTCGCTTCTTCCATGTCGAGGTCGGGTAACCCGGCACGAACACGCAACGGCCGGATCGTATTATCAAGGTCCGCCTGTTTCAATGTTCCCAATTCGGCCTTGGCTTCGGCATAGTTCAGCAGCACCTCCGCCAACCTGAAAAGAGGCATATCGTTGGTCGAGGCTTTGTTTGCGTCATATCTCTCTTCGGTGAGATATTTGATAAGCTGATATCCGGTCGTCGAGCGCGAAAGGTCCGGGGCCAGTTCCTTGCTGCCGCCGATTCGTTTGTACCCCGGAGTGCGGAGTGTCTGCGCCATGCGCAAATCGCGGTTCTTGCACTCTTCGACAAATGTCTTGGTAGCATAGTCCGCCTGATCCGTGTAGCGTGATCCGTCGCGCATAAGGTACATGTTGACCACGTTGCGCGTCATGCCGGGACGTCCCATCGTCGCACCCGTAAGGTGCCCGTTGACATCGTGCGTCATACCGCTGATGGCCGACGTATAGGCCCGCGCCAGAATGATCTCTGTTCCAATGGCATTCTGAGATGTGAAAAGATCCTGATAAGGCGTGCTGCCACTCGTGTAAATCGAATAGGGCCCGGTCAAGAAAGGCTCCGAAGCATTGACGCACGCCTGAAGAAACTCTTCATATCCGTCGAGTCCGTGATATTTCCGGAATGTCCCTTCGAATAACGCGATACGCGACTTCAAAGCGCGAGCCGTCCATCGGGTTACGCGGTAGACATTCTGCACCTCGGGCAGATTGGCGATGGCGAAATCCACATCCTCCATTACTTTCTCCATAACCGACTCGCGCGGATCACGCCCTTCGTACAGTTCTTCTTCATCCGAACCCAGCGGACGGTCCACCCAAGGCACATCGCCATAGCGTTTGACCTTCTCGAAGTAGAAATAGGCCCGGAAAAAGCGGGTCAGGCCCTCGTATTCAAGTCGCACGGACTCATCCTCGACTTGCGATGCACGTGAAAGGAAGAAATTCATTTCACGCAACTTTTTCCAGTTCCAGTTACCGTCGGTCGGCATGGGCTTGCGCACTCCCGATATTTCGTCGGCCAGCACATCGCGCACGATAACATCGTAAGGCTCGCTATAAATACCCTCGGCGGACGGGAAGACGGTGTAGTAATTGTTCGTCCAAAGCTCGCAGTCGGTCTCCGTCTTGAAATAGGTATCCGGGGAGAGACGGTCTTTCGGCTGATAGTCGAGCATGTCCTCGCACGATATACAGGCTATAGCTGCGGAGAGGAACAACGCATTGATGATCGTATGTTTCATGGTCGTATGTTTAGAATGTCAGGTTGACGCCGAAAGCAAAGGTTTTGTACCACGGATAGGCGTCCGAATTTCCGCTGTTGGTAGTCGCTTGCTCCGGATCGATAAAATCGCTGTGCAATTTCGTAAAGTAGAACAGATTTTCACCGCTGAAATAGATGCGGCATTTCGAAAGTCCTACTTTTGATATCCATCGTTCGGGCAAACTATACCCAATAGTAAGATTTTTCAGGCGACAATAAGCCAGATTTTGCAGGTAACGATCGTTGACGTTGCGCATTGAGTGCTTGGAATCGCGGGCCGAATAAGCACGGGCGCGGGGGAAATAGGCGTCGGGATTCTCTTCACTCCAAACATCGGACATGAAATTGCGCGGAATGAACGATGCGAACGGACGGACATAGGGGCCCCAGAATTTGATGTTGTCGTTGGCAGGATACCAGTCTCGACGTCCTACGCCCTGAAAGAAGGCCGAAATGTCGAATCCGCACCATTCGAATGACAGGTTCAGACCATAGGTATAACGAGGGGTGCTGTTTCCGATTTTCACACGGTCACCCGGATTATCGAGCGTACCTGCCCCCTCATTTACGGCATTGTCGCCGTTCAAATCGAGATATTTCATATCGCCGGCTTGAATCCCTCGTCCGTATTCGCCCGCATCAGTGCGAAAATAGTCGTAGCAGACTTCGGTCAGATCGATCCGGGAGGCATATTCCTGGGCTTCGGCGGTCGTCCGGAACAAACCGCCTATACGGTATCCCCATATTTCGCCCACTTCTTTGCCTACGTAGGGATCGCTCAAAATTCCCGAAGGGTTATCCACTTTGGTGTACTTGGCCGTATAATCAGCCAAGGTCGCCGTCACAGCGTAATGGAAAGGACGTCCGGCGACCTTGAACGAATCCCGCCAGCCGAGTGCCAGTTCCCATCCTTTGGTACGGATGTCATTGGCATTGACCATAGGCTCATCAGCACCATAAATCGACGGCAGCGATTTTCCTTGAGTCAGGATGCCTTTTACATCGCGGATATAGGCATCGAACGTAAGGTTCAAGCGCGAACGCAGCATATTCAAATCAATACCGATATTCTTGTGTACCACTTTCTCCCAGGTGAGATTGCCCGCCACCGGATCGTCTGCATAGGCATAAGCGCCCCCGCTGACCTTGTCGAACGTGTAGTTGCCCATTACTTTTTGCGTGTTAACGCTCTGTATGTAATCGTACGATCCTACATCCTGGTTACCCAGCGTACCGTAAGAGGCCCGAATTTTAAGGTTGTCGATTACGCTGCGGACCGGCTCGAAGAATTTCTCTTCGCTGATCCTGTACCCCAGCGAAAACGACGGAAAGAATCCGAAGCGATCCCCGCGGGGGAACTTCGACGATCCGTCATAACGGTCGTCTACCTCGAACAAATAGCGTCCCTTATAGTTGTAGGCTGCTCGATAGAAGACGCCTACGGTTGCACGTTCGTCGCGGCCTCCGATAAGTTCGGGGATTTCACCCACTGCGAGATTAAAATCCGAGAGATCCTTAGTCAGCAGATCTTCACGTGTAACTTTCAGATCTCGATGGCGGCGTGTCTCGTAGTTGAAACCTCCGATCACCTCCAGGTTGTGTCCGTTCCAATCGTTTTTGTAGGTGGCGAACGCATTCGCCGTATAGAAATTCTGATCGTAGACTACCTCCCGATAAGAGTCGGAGTAATTGGTTGTCATCGTCTCCACCTCACCCGGGTATTTCGAATACTGTACATCCATCTCCCGGTAGTCATTGCGCAGGTACCCTTTCTTATAACCGAAATCGGCCTGTGCCGTCAGATTTTTATGAATTTTGAAGATGAAATCGAATTTGGTGGCCATTTCCTGAGTCAGATTGTGGCCTCCGGTACCTCCCTGTTGCATCATAGCGACCCATCCGTCCGACGGGAAGTGCGTCGAAGAGTAAGTCAGAGAAGTATAAGCCACAGACGTTCCGTCGGGATTCATCGGAACGAAACTGGCCAGACAGTGCATTCCCGGACGGCGCCAGTTGGTCGATTCGCTCTCCACTCCCGAATAAGTATAGCGGCCGCTAAACATGCGTGTGGAATTCTTAATTTCGAGCCACGGGCGCACCTCGAACGAAAGGTTCGAACGGATATTGTACGATTTATAGCCGTCGTCTCCGAGTTTCTGTACTCCGTCCTGCGAATAATACCGGCCGCTGACGAGATAAGACATCTTGTCACTGCCACCCGAAATGCTGATATTGTGATCGGTCGTGGGACGGCTCATGTCGTAGAGGTAGTTGTACCAGTCGAAGTTGGCCAAGTAGACGTAGTTTTCGCGTCCAAAGCGGTTGTTGATGATGACCCACGGACGATCGGGATGTTCGGTCTTGTCGTTACGCCGTTCCCACATGGCCTGATAGTCGGCCTGGGTGTAATTGGTATAACGTACGCCGCGACCCGACTCCATGAAGAAATCGGCGATGCCGGCCGAATAATAGCCGCGAGTCTCGTAATCGGTAGAGGTCGTCGGCGCCGAGAAAGCGAAATAGCCATCGTAGGATACCGTTGCTTTCTGATTCCGGCTACCGCTCTTCGTGGTGATCAGAATCACGCCGAAAGCGGCTTTTGCACCGTAGATGGCAGCCGAGGCCGCATCTTTCAGCACGGAAATCGTTTCGATGTCGTTGGCGTTGATGCGGTCGGGATAACTCTCCACGCCATCGACAAGAATCAGCGGACTGCCGCCGTTGGGCGAACCCGTGCCGCGAATCTGGAAACTGGCTCCTGCACCGGGCTTGCCCGAAGAAACCGTCACGTTGAGATTGGGAACCATACCCTGCAAAGCCTGTCCGAGATTGGCGACCGGGCGATTTTCCAACTCTTTCGACGTGACCTGTGCTACTGCGCCGGTCAGATTCGCTTTTTTCTGGGTGCCGTAACCTACGACGACCACATCGTCGATTAGGGTATCATCCTCGGCTAATACGACATCGTAAACATCTTTCGAGGCAAGTACGCTGAACTCTTGGTCGGCATAACCCATGAACGAAACAACGACCGTGGCCCCTGTCGCGACATTGTGCAGGGAAAACGAACCGTTGTCGGTTGTAGTAACACCGATGGTCGTGCCTTTCACAATGACACTGGCACCGGGGATCGGTTGTCCCGAAGCGTCGGTCACTCGACCGGAGACCGATACGACAGACTGTGAGGTCTGTGCGGCGACCGGACTAACCGCAAAGAACGATATCAAGAGCAGTATCGCTCCGACGAGCGTCCGGAACAGCCGATGGTTTTGAAAATGTTTCATAATTTATTCAGTTAGTAGATTTACGAATTGATCCGAAATGGCATACCGGACAAAAGATAAGTCCCGCCACGACATTTCGAGGCCGTTTCTGCCAATACTCAATAGTCCAGTTCCACGACGACAGGGAAATGATCCGAAGGCGTGTGTGCCCGGTATTTTCCCGCCGTGTCAGTCGGAACTCGATAAGTGTCGGTCAGAATGCCGTAGCGCAACGGCCGGAAACCGGGTGTTATGAAAACGTGATCGATACGCCGGAAAGTCTTCACATCGGGATCGAACCAATTTTCCGTGCCAGTGGTTGCCAGCCTGATCGGCGCCGCATCGTAAGCGTCGCCAAGTATTCCGGATTCACACAGCAGCGCATGGCAGTCACTCGTTTCGCCCACGTTGAAATCTCCCGTGAGAACGACACGTTCACCGCGGCACATCTCCCGGATCTTGTCCAATACCAACCGACAGCTTTCTATCTGTGAACGCTGACCTTTGTGATCGGTATGCAACGTGAAAAACCAGAACCGTTTGCGGCTTTTCCTGTCGAGAAACCGGCCCCAAGTGCAAATGCGTACGTAAGCAGCGTCCCAGCCTTTGACAGGCCGGGTGGAATCTTCAGCCAGCCAAAAGTGTCCAGAGTCAAGGAGCCGGAACCGGTCGCGCTTGTAGAGAATCGGAGCGTATTCGCCTTTTTCAACACCGTCGTCACGTCCCACACCGATATAATCATAATCGGGCAAAACCGCAAGCAGGTCCAGCAGTTGGCCATGAAGCACCTCCTGCGCACCGAAAATGTCGAAATCGTGGAAACGGACGAGATCGGCGATGACGGGGCATCGTTGCGCCCATCCGTCTCCCTGAGCCGCATCTTTCGGATTGGCGTTTCGGAGGTTGTAACTGGCTACGGTGAGAGTTTGTGCTCCGGCGAACATTCCCGATGCCAATAACAGAAATAGTCCAAGTATCCGTTTCATAGCTCAGTCGTTTCCGGTACGGAATCTCCGGGCGTCTCGACCTCCGGATCGTAGACGGCAACCCCGACGTGCGAGTCGGCACAGCCGTAGTAAAGATACCATTTGGATTTGTAATAAACCAATCCTTCAATGAAGACCGTACCGTCTTTATACTGCCCGCTCTTCTCGAAATCATCCACCGGACGGAAGAACGGCACGTCAAGACGCCCGAGTACCTTTCCCGGATCCTCCGAGTCGAACAAAAGCTGTCCTGCGGAATAAGTCCCTGCCGGATAACGCATGTCGCGGTGGGCGTCAACCCGGTTCTTACCGTTGTAAAGCAAAAGGATGCCTTTATCGGTCAGCACAGCCGGAGGACCGCATTCGGTCAGCGCACTATCGAAATAGCCATTCCGCGGATAGACCACGCCTTTCAGTTCTCCGTTTTCATCCAATTCCGGAGTCCAGTTGATCAGGTCATCCGACGTGGCAATATTGATCATCCGTTCACCCCAATACATCAGATATTTACCGTTTACGCGCGAGATGACGAGTTTATCGCCGTCGAGTTTGGTTACGATCGATCCCGATTTGCTCTTCAAATCGAGGAAACGCCCTGAGTAAGCTTTCTGAAAAGCGTAGCCGTGTTTCGTCCAATTCACCAAATCTCGCGACGTAGCCACACAGAGCCGCGGAATCCGGCGGTTCCACGATGTGTAAAGCATTACATAGGTGCCATCTTCGGTTACGGCAATGCGCGGATCTTCACATCCGCCCGGCCAATCGTACGACTTCAAGGCATCCTCTGTCGGGAAAAGTACCGGATCATGCCGGAGTTCCATCGTTACGCCGTCCTCGCTTTGCGCCAAACCTATGCGCGAAGTGCGTTTGCCGATACCCGTCGCCGAATTATCCTCGGCACGGAAAAGCACGCAGATCTTTCCGTCCTTGACGGTTGCCGCCGGATTGAACGTATCGCTTTCCATCCATCCGACAGAATCCTTGCGCATCGGACAGAAAAATTTGACTCGCGGATCAGGCTGGATAACGGGATTAACCTCTGCGGGACGGACGAATCCGCCCAAGGCCCATTCCGGCAACCTATTTCCGTCTGTGGCGCTTTCCGTTCCGGAACGCCCCGCACCTCCGCAGCCGGAAACCATGATCCCGGCCATTAGGAGCAAAATGACATTGAATGATTTCCTCATAATGGTTAATTTAGGTTTTGCAAAAATAGACAACCGTCGGGACAACATAGTTCTCTATTCTTCAGAAAACGTATTCTACGCTTTTGAAAAAGGTCCTCTCTGTTCCGAAAAAAGTTCTGTCTCGATTTTCCCGGGAGGCAAAATTTTGTTTTCCCGGTCCGGCTCGTTATCTTAGCAATATGAAACAGCTGAAATATCCGTTACTCATTCTGACATTCTGCCTGACGGGCTTGGCCACTCATGCGGGGGAACAATATATGCTCGAACGATTGTCCAATGAGAACGGATTGTCGAACAATTCCGTAAACTGTTTCTGCGAAGATTCGCGCCACCGGCTTTGGGTAGGAACCTGGGACGGGCTGAATGTCTACGACGGACGGACGTTCCGAATCTACCGGCATAAGCGGAATTCCCCAGGAAGCATCGGCAACAATGTTGTCCGGCAAATTATTGAACAGGATTCGCTTACGATATGGGTAGTGACGAACGATTGTGTGAGTCGCTGGGATGAACGAACACAACTTTTCACCAACTATCGCCCCGGGTACGAAAACATTTCGCCGAAAGGAACATTATCGTGCCTGATGGGAAAAACCTCCCGGCAGGAGATGCTGGTCTGTGTGAAACAGCAGGGATTCTATCTTTATCGGACAGAAGACAAAGAATCTCAGTTCGTTCCGGTCCGCGGAGGCGATTCTGCGGTGCTATCCATGCTGCTCGACGATACCGACCGCATCTATCTGCTAACCGAATCGCGGGAGATCCGGTGCTACCGATTGCTGCTCGACGAGAGCGGTAAGATTCCCGTTCTCACAGAGGAGTCCCCCCTGGAAACGGAACGTCCGGTGTCGGACATGGTCTTAGCCGGGAATATGCTGGTGATAAATTACGGGAAGACATTGGAAACGGTAGATCTTCGTACGCGAGAACGACTCTCGATCGAAACCGGATTGCCGCAGATCGGACGAATCGCTTATCGAAACGGATCGCTTTTTCTCACGGATCGAAACGGAGACCGACTCGTCCGTTACAATCTGCATACGAGGCGTACCGAGTCCATCGATGCGTTTCCTTCCCGAACGGCAGTGTTTTCGCTCTATGCCGGATCTCAGGAGATCGTTTGGGTAGGAACCGACGGGCGGGGGCTGTTGAAGATTTTCGAATATACCTCACCTTTCCGAACGGTTCATACCGCCTATCCGGTCCGTTGTTTTGCCCGACGGGACGATGGTACGATACTGGTAGGGACGAAAGGCGAAGGGATCAGATTGTTCGACAAACGCACACGAATGATTACAGGAGAGATTACCACGGCACAGGGACTGATCTCCAATACCGTTTACAGTATGCGCAAGAACAGCCGCGGAGATATCTTCATCGGGACAGAAGGCAAGGGAATCAACTATTTGCCGCGCGGGAAAGATATTCCGAGCCGATTGTACCTTCCGGCGGACGATTTTTCTGTCAAGTCGATATACAGCCTCGCTTTCAGCCATGGCGACTCGCTCCTGTGGGCCGGGACCTCGGGTTCGGGCTTAATCCGCATTCGCGTGGAATACCACCCAAGGAAAGGATACGTCGCCCGCGACATCCGGCAGTACAAAGCTTCGGGAGCCCATGCCGCTCTGGGCAGCAACATTATTTATTCCATCGTCCGCGGCACCGATCCCAATATACTCTGGCTCGGGACCCGCGGTGGCGGTGTCGTGCGGTTTGACACCCGTTGGGAGCGATTCGAAAATACCGATGACCCGGCAGAGACCGCAGGAGAAAAAAATAGAGACATTCTTTCGCTGATCCAAGGAGCAGACGGCGGGTTGTGGGCCGGAACCAGTTACGGATTGAATCGGTTGGCGGAAAAAGATGGACAGATGCGGATCACGGG
>OGPT01003631.1_pt1 | contig 10879 bp, 7 predicted proteins | sample 1552951 | NCBI WGS metagenome assembly OGPT01 (sample SAMEA2580224, study PRJEB22360) | human gut metagenome | biome: human gut; feature: human-associated habitat; material: faeces | place: Denmark | collected 2008/2010
AATAAATACTGGCCGCCCAGCCGATACCTGCTGCCAGGATAAACACACCTGCCTTATAGATCAGAAATGCAATCACTGCGAACACAACTCCTGCCGCCAGTGCTGCGATCAGCATTGTTGATTTCTCCTGTATTCCCATTGTATGTACAACCACCAGCGCAAGGCCGCCGCCTACCAGAAAACCTCCCAGCATCATCCAGAAACGCAGAAGCCTGTATCCCAGAATACAGTTCAGCACTCCAAACACAAGGATCACTGCAAATATTACCATCATAAAACGATTCACCAGATCTGAATCCATAAAACTTCCGGCAATACTCAGCGCATTTCCAAATATATCTGTCATATTAACCATAATTTTCAGTCACTCCTTTTAGTTATATATTTATAGCGTTCCTTATCATCAACTGACACATCTGAGCTAAACCTGTCAGAACATGAAGTATAAGGTCTTCATATTGTCGATCACGCCGTAATGGTAGGAAATCTGTGACAGCCCATGGACTTCCATATAATATTTTGCGATATCCTGGATATGATTACTGTCGATCAGATCCATATATGCCTCATCATAAGCCGCCTGGCTGCCAAACTTAAAGCGTACCACCGCAGCATCACTGTCAATACGCAGTCTGCACAGGTCATATACACTGTTCCAGTCATAGGTATCAAAGCAGGCGCCGTTTCTCACATAAAAATTCATGTCAGTCGCTGTACACGCAGGAACAGGAAACTCATCAGAGGCCTTATAATTCTCCTCGTACTCCTGTGGGAACGGACACAGATAATCATAAATCGTTGTCTTATGCTCTGCCAGCAGCGTGGCATCACCCTCCAGAAAGTCCGGCTGGTCCCCATTGGTGGCATCCACATAATAATACTGTCCGTTCAGCTCTACAATATTCCAGGCATGTCCCTGGGTACTGTTTGCAGCATCACCCTCCACATAAATACAGGGAATATCCAGACGCTCCAACAGATACTGTACTGCTCCCGCATAGCCCGCACATACCGCCTGTTTCTTCCAGAAAGCTCCGGCTATACTCTGGTCATCATCAGAGATCACATATTCTGTATTGTCTATGACATATGTATAAACAGTCATTACCCTGGTATAATCATCAGCACCATCCGGAATCTGCGACACCACCTCCTGATATGCATTCTCCATGGCCTGCGTGATCTCCTGTCTCTGCTCCTCTGTATAAGTATATCCCGGAGAAAACTGACAGTAATCTCTGCCCGAATAAGTCGTCTTATAAACTTTCTCCCGGTTATGTACCCAGAACAGCTCCGGATGATCCTTCAGCACTGCATGATACACTCTGTCTATCTCATTATCTCCTGAGAGAGACAGATAAAATTTATCCTCAAAGCTTCTGATCCCCTCCAGGATCTCGCGGTAGCCTCTCTGTTCATTCTCATTAAGAAGGCCGAAATAATACTCCTGATGTCCTTCATCCGTCTGCGCTACCTCCTGCTTTTTAAGAGTCCTTACTTCCCCCGGTTCCTGCAAAGCTCTTCCGCCGATGATCAGTCCACCGGCCAGAAGCACCACCACAGGCACCATAAGAATCAGACGCAGCCCGGAAAATCTCTTTTTGCTCATTCAATAATCCTTCTTGGTTATTATTCTATAAGTCTGATATTACATTACTATTTCATTCTGTTTTGTCACATTTAGAATTATTATTCGTTACTGTTCACTCCGCTCACAGTAACTGTTATTCTAATGTATCTTATTATAGCCCAGAACACTTCTCCTTGTAAACCGATAAAAATAAGTTAACACTATTTTATAATAAAAATTGTCCTTCTTACAAGATAAACATTGCATATTTCCAATTAAAGAGATACACTAAAAAGTAAGTATAACTGCTCTGTATCCCATCAGGCAACAGGATGTCGGACAGACATATACAAGTAACATATTGAGGGAGTATTGTAATAAATGAGCATCAAAATACCTATAGAAACTTCTGCCAGACATCTGCATATCTCGCAGGAAGATTTTGAAAAATTATTCGGAGAAGGAAGCAAACCACATTTTATCAAAGAATTAAGCCAGCCCGGACAATATCTGTGCCGGGAACGAGTAACTGTCAAAGGACCGAAAGGTACTTTCGAAAACATGGCACTTCTCGGTCCTTTCCGCAGCGACACGCAGGTAGAAATGTCCCTTACAGACACCAGAAAACTGGGGATTCCAAGTGTAATACGCCAGTCCGGTGATATCGAAGGAACTCCCGGCTGTATTTTATCTGGTCCATGCGGTGATATCGAAATCCCCAGAGGGGTCATCGTAGCCAAACGCCACATCCACATGACTCCGGATGAAGCACTTGCCCTGCATATCAAAGACAATGACGAAGTCTTCGTCCTGACCAAAAGCTACGGACGTGCACTTATCTACGCAGATGTAGTAGTCAGAGTCCACAGAAATTATCACCTGGCAATGCACGTAGACACTGATGAAGCCAACGCATTCAACAGTGATACAGAACCTTACGGCGTGATCGTCAGGTTCTTTGACAGTAACTTCAACACAGATAAGTGGATAGAAGACGAACTGTCAGGGATACGCAGATAAAATCCGACTTACCCGGCTAAAATAGCAGATGAATATAAAAAGGTTCCACAGTAACATTCAATTGATGATACTGCGGAACCAATTTTAATGCGTTTCAGCCAGCCATTCTTTAATCGTTTTTTCCGTTTCACCAAGGATTCTTGCTATTCTCTCTACGGATTCTCCTTCCTGCGCAAGCGAAATGGCTATGCTTTTTGCCTTTCTTAATTCACCCTGCTTTTCATAAATTGCCTGCAGTTTCTGTTCCTCTTCCTCTTTGTCATACTCAAATATACTCATGGCAATAACCTCCGCGCGGTTGACTCTGAGAAAATCCGCCAGAATTCCTTTCTGAATACATTCATCCACTGCTTCTTTTACAGCGGAATCCAAGCTCATAGTCTCCGCATTTTCACGTACTTTTTCTACATATTGCGCATATTCTCCAAGAATCCTGCACTGCTCCATCAATTTCCTGTTGCAGTCCCTGTTGATATTGATCGTAACTACCTTTAACTCCAGATTAGGCTCTCCCTGCTGGTTTTCGTAAGATTCTGACAGACAGTTCGTCCATCTGTCCGGCATTTTCCGCTTTCCATTATAGAATACAATAAAATTCGGTGCCGGTAATTTCAGCAGTATTGATGAATACAGGGATTTTCTGTCCACTAATTTCTGATATTCACCGGATATATAAAACAAATCCCTCAATGGCATATTAGGATTGTAGGTTGACTGGTGTTCATACAGAAAAAGATTCGTATCAATGATAAACGCCAGATCATTCTTCATTCCCATATAGATTGCGTTCTCAAGTGTCACAATCTCTAATTGAGCAGCATCTGTATAAGAAGTTTCATTGATTGCATTATACAGCGACAACAGATTCTTTCTGTCTGAAAACAGCATACGGAAGACTGTATCTTTGTACTTACGGTTTGCAGTTGCTGTGTTGCCTTTCAATCGGTTTCTTTTCACAATAATTTTTTTGTTCTTTCTTTTTGCCATTGGCAATACCTCCTGTTTTCCGCAGGAGTCAAAGAACATTTTGTGCTATTCTTATCACTTCTCAGCTCCTGCTTTTCATAATTAACTGGAATTAAAAGCATGGATTTCTGAATTGAGATTAGAATAATCAGACGGCAAAAATGCCTTGAAATATAAGAGAAATATGCTTTATACTTATGTTAGCATTACTTACTCTTATTTTCAAGGCATTTTATATTCTTTTTATTTTATAAATTGTATGGAAGTTACTGTTCACACGCCACTGTCCCGCGAGGTGTTTTGGCATGAATATGCCAAAATCCCGAGACATACAAGCCAAAATTCCATTGCCGCAGGCAATCTGGAATGAATTTTGGCTACGTTACTGTGAACGGAGTGAACAGTAACGTAAATTTTGGTGACTCCGTAATTTTCTTGGTTTGTTCATGAAAAATTCATTGTTTTCCATAACGGAAAGTGTTAGAATATACAAGTATTGTGTATTATAGTAAGCGTTTGTAATGTTCGCATGCTGCTGACATGTCTGCTGTGGACGGAGTGAACAGAAATTATTCCGCACAGTAGCAATTGTTATATGGCAGCAATGCTTGTATAAAAAAGAAATAAACAGGAGTAAAACCTAATATGAATATGTTTTCAAAAGTATTCGGGACCCGCAGCCAGCGAGAGGTTAAGCGTATCATGCCTCTGGTTGAGAAAATTGAGAGCCTGCGCCCGGACATGCAGAAGTTAAGCGACGAAGAACTCAGAGGAAAAACAAGAGAATTTAAGAAACGTCTTGAAGAGGGAGAGACACTGGATGATCTGCTTCCTGAGGCATTTGCGGTTGTACGTGAAGCAGGCAAGCGTGTTCTTGGAATGGAACATTTCCGTGTGCAGCTTATCGGTGGTATCATTCTCCATCAGGGACGTATCGCAGAGATGAGAACAGGTGAAGGTAAAACACTTGTCGCCACACTTCCGTCATATTTAAATGCACTGGAAGGCAAAGGTGTGCATGTCGTAACAGTCAACGATTACCTGGCTAAACGAGATGCGGAAGAAATGGGAAAGATCCATGAGTTTCTTGGCCTGACAGTCGGTGTTGTTTTAAATGATATGAAGCAGGATGAGCGTCGTGCTGCATACAACTGTGATGTTACCTATGTTACGAACAACGAACTCGGTTTCGATTATCTGCGTGACAACATGGTCATCTATAAAGAACAGCTGGTACAGAGAGATCTGCACTACTGTATCATCGATGAGGTCGACTCCATTCTTATCGACGAGGCACGTACCCCTCTGATCATTTCCGGACAGAGCGGTAAGTCAACCAAGTTATACGAGGCCTGCGATATCCTTGCTCAGCAGTTAGAGCGCGGTGAAGCCAGCCATGAGATGACCAAGATGGCAGCCATCATGGGTGAAGAAGTTATCGAGACAGGTGACTTCGTTGTAAATGAAAAAGATAAGATCGTAAACCTTACAGAGCAGGGCGTTCATAAGGTTGAGAAATTTTTCCATATTGAAAACCTGGCAGATCCGGAGAATCTGGAGATTCAGCATAATATTACACTTGCACTTCGTGCCCATAACCTGATGCATAAGGATCAGGATTATGTAGTTAAAGATGATGAAATCCTTATTGTTGATGAATTCACCGGACGTATCATGCCGGGACGCCGTTACTCAGATGGTCTTCATCAGGCAATCGAAGCGAAAGAGCATGTTAAGATCAAACGTGAGAGCAAGACTCTGGCAACCATCACTTTCCAGAACTTCTTTAATAAATATGATAAGAAGGGCGGTATGACCGGTACAGCTGTCACAGAGGAGAAAGAATTCCGTGATATCTATGCAATGGACGTTGTAGAAATCCCGACTAACAGACCGGTTATCCGAGTTGACCATGAAGATGCTGTTTATATGACAAAGAAAGAGAAATTCAACGCAGTTGTCAATGCTGTAGTGGAAGCTCATGCGAAACAGCAGCCTGTACTGGTCGGTACCATTACGATTGAAACTTCCGAGCTTCTCAGCCGTATGCTGAAGAGACAGGGAATCAAACATAATGTATTGAATGCCAAGTTCCATGAACTTGAGGCAGAGATTGTTTCACAGGCAGGTCAGGCAGGAGCAGTTACGATCGCCACTAACATGGCTGGTCGTGGTACAGATATCAAGCTGGATGATGTGGCAAGAAATGCAGGTGGTCTGATGATCATCGGTACAGAACGTCATGAGTCCAGACGTATTGATAATCAGCTTCGCGGACGTTCCGGACGTCAGGGAGATCCGGGTGAATCCCGTTTCTATATTTCCCTGGAAGATGACCTGATGCGTCTGTTCGGTTCTGAGAGACTGATGAAGATCTTTACATCTCTTGGTGTTGCAGAGAATGAACAGATTGAGCACAAGATGCTTTCCAATGCAATTGAGAAAGCTCAGGAGAAGATTGAGTTTAACAACTTTGGTATCCGTAAGAATCTTCTTGATTATGATCAGGTAAACAATGAACAGCGTGAGATCATCTACAAAGAACGTCGTCAGGTTCTCGACGGTGAGAATATGCGTGAAGCAATCTATAAGATGATCCAGGATACAGTGGATACTTATGTTGATATGTGTTTCTCTGATGATGTAGATTCTGAAGAGTGGGATCTGAATGAATTTAACGGTGTTCTTACTCCGATCATTCCGATCAGACCGCTTACAGCTGAGAGTGTAAAAGGCAAGAAACGCGATGAGATCAGACATGAACTGAAAGAAGAGGCAGTGAAGCTCTATGAAGAAAAAGAAGCAGAGTTCCCGGAACCGGAGCAGCTTCGTGAATTAGAGCGAGTTGTACTTCTGAAATGCATTGACAGCAAGTGGATGGATCACATTGATGATATGGAAATCCTTCGTCAGGGTATCGGACTTGCTGCTTATGGACAGAGAGATCCGGTTGTTGAATATAAAATGAGTGCATTTGATATGTTCAACGAGATGATCACATCCATTCAGGAAGATACTCTTCGTATGCTGTACCATGTACATGTAGAGCAGAAGATCGAGCGTGAACAGGTAGCTAAAGTTACCGGAACAAACAAGGATGACAGTGCCGGTCCTAAGAAACCGGTTCAGAGAAAAGAAATCAAAGTATATCCGAACGATCCCTGCCCATGTGGAAGCGGTAAGAAATACAAACAGTGCTGTGGACGTAAGAATAAGGCCTGACTCGTTTATCTCAGTTGAGAAGATTCCCATTTCTGTAAGTGGTGAGTTCATTACTACAGAGCGGGCAGTAATGATTTTGTAAACAGAACATTGTGAGCAGATCATGTCTGCTGCAAAATAAAAGGGCTGAATCATGAGGCCCTTTTATCGTGCGCAAAAACACGTTAGCGCGTTGAATTGGCAGATTGTGAATATCTGTCTGAACTGTTCAGTACATCCACAGCTATGTGATTATGATTGATGAACAGTCACATAACAATTCCATAAAGGGGGAAAAACAGTATGAAAAGAGAGTCTTTCGGCTCACGCCTTGGTTTTATCCTGGTGTCAGCAGGATGTGCCATCGGTATTGGAAACGTGTGGAAGTTTCCGTATATCTGCGGGGCATATGGAGGCGCGGCCTTTATCCTGATCTACTTATGTTTTCTGGTTATTCTCGGTATTCCGGTTCTGGTAGCAGAATTTGCGGTAGGACGGGGAAGCCACACAAGTGTTGCGAAATGTTTTGACAAACTGGCACCTGCAGGAAGCGGCTGGAAGCCATTGAAATTTATTGGTATTATTGGATGTTATATGCTGATGATGTTTTACACAACAGTAGGAGGATGGATGATCTACTATTGTGTGAAGAGTCTGCGGGGAGATTTCGTTGGAGCGACTCCGGAAGCAGTAACACAGTCTTTTTCCGATATGCTGGGAAATGCACCGACGATGATGTTATGGATGGTGATCATCTGTCTGATCGGATTTGCAGTCTGTTTCATGGGATTGCAGAATGGTATTGAAAAAATCTCCAAAGTAATGATGAGTGCACTGCTTATCATTATGGTGATCCTTGCGGTTCATTCAGTAATGATGGAAGGCGCGGGAGAAGGAATCCGCTTCTATCTGATTCCTGATTTTCAGAAGATTAAGGAAGCAGGAGTTGGTAATGTAGTATTTGCGGCATTGAGTCAGTCATTCTTTACATTATCCATTGGTATTGGTGCCATGCTGATCTTCGGAAGTTATCTGGACAAATCCAGAAGCCTTACCGGAGAGGCGGTAAGCATCACCGTACTCGATACTTTTGTTGCGCTGACAGCAGGATTTATCATTATTCCGGCATGCTTCTCCTATGGAATCCAGCCGGATGCAGGTCCAAGCCTTATCTTTATCACTCTGCCCAATATTTTTGCAAAGATGAGCGGAGGGGCTTTGTGGGGAAGTCTGTTCTTCCTGTTTCTGACATTTGCTGCGGTTTCAACGATCATTGCTGTATTTGAGAACCTGATCGTGTTTAATATGGAACTGTTTGGCTGGAACCGTAAAAAGAGTGTTGTTGTCTGCGCAGTTCTTGTTGTGATCTTAAGCATTCCATGTGTGCTTGGATTCAATGTACTTTCCGGATTCCAGCCATTCGGAGATGGAAGCAACATCATGGATCTGGAAGACTTTATTGTTTCTAATAACCTTCTTCCTCTTGGAAGTCTTGGTTACCTTCTGTTTTGTACCAGAAAGAACGGATGGGGATGGGACAATTTCATTGCAGAGGTGAATGCCGGTACAGGCATGAAATTCCCGAAATGTCTGAAAAATTATGTTGCCTATGGAATTCCGGCGATTATCATTGTGATCTATCTGAAAGGTTACTATGATAAATTTGCAGGTCTGGGAACAGCAGCACTGGCCGGATGGATGATCGTGGCACTGGTACTGCTGGGATTCGTATTCTACTGTGCGACAGCGAAGAAGAAAGTGAAATAATAAGCAGAGTGTGAATATCTGCACGACCTGAGAACAATAAAAGATGTAATTATGTCTGAGAGGAAAGATTCTTTCAGACATGGTTACATCTTTTTTGTGTTATGGAATTGTTGTGTAAAGGTAGTGGATGCATTATTTTAGAGGATTGCTATAATGAGGCAGTTCTTTGCTGGGGTTGGTTTTGAACTGTTTACGGTATGCCCGGGAAAAAGTGCTGTATTCTGCGAACCCGCTTTCCTGTGCTGCTTTTGTCACAGGCATTCCATTTGAGATCAGAGTACGTGCCATAAGAAGCCGCTTGTTTACAATATAATTATGAAGGGTATAGCCGGTTTCTTGTTTGAACTTCCGCATCAGATGGTACTTGCTTACATAATATCTGGCAGAAAGCGTTTCTACAGACAGATCTTCTTTCAGATTGTGGTTGATATACTGAAGGATACTGGCAATCTGCGAGTCAAAGGTGTAGGATTTTTTATCAAAAATGTACTGCTTTTCCAGAAAGATACGGTTCAGATAAACCATAAACTGAAGAAAAAGTGACTGTGTCAGGATTTCCCTTCCATATTCATCGGATTTTGCAGAATTTTCCAGTTCAAACAGGATGTCTTTCATCTTTTCCTGAAGAGCAGAATTCAGACGTACCAGATTATAGCTTCGGTCATTTGCTTTCTGGAAGCATTTCAGCAGTTCCTGCCAGGGAATATCGTTTTGGATCCAGAGAATGAAACGTTCATATGGAACAGATGGATCAATCTCCGGGCGGTGGATGGCATGGCGGTTTACCAGAAGAATGTCCCATGGTTTCAGTTGATAAGCTTTTCCTTCTATATGATAAGCAGCCTTGCCGGAGATGAAGATAACTACCTTGTGAAAATCATGATAATGGTAAGAGAATTCCTTTCTGGTCTGGTCTTTAAGATGAAAAAGTCGGAATTGTTCGTTCAGGTATCCTGTTTTTTCTGTCTGATAGAACTGTTCTGATAATAACATATCTGCCTCCGATATCTGCAATGATTATTTAATCGAATCAAGCAAGTCCCCTGTGGAGATTGTGAAAAGAAATAAGCAGTGGAAAGCAATAAGCGGAGGGAAAAGTTTGATTCATGGTATAATCATATCATTTAATGCGCAAATGTACAATTATTACTAAGAATGTAACAAATAGTAACGAATATATTTTATAATTTCTGAGAAAATATGCTACAAAGATATTGACATTATTACACGATAATAGTATCATACAATTACAAAGTAATCGTAAAAACTTTGTAACTATTTCGAAATAGGGTAAAGAAATAGAAAACTGAACAGAGAGGAGTGATGCTGCTGTAAGGCTGTTATATCAGAGAACTGATATAATGGTCTTTTTTGTAATACCTACAGAGCATTTTTTGCAATGTTTTAAGCATTTTACTCTATATACATGGTAAAAACAATAAAATATAATGAATATAAAGTCAGGATGTGATATGAGAAAATTGCCTGACACAAAATTTAACCGAATCAAGTAAGTCCCCTGCGGAGGTTGCGAAGAGCAATAAGCAGTGGGTGGGGACTCAGACAAGTGGCGAAGTGAGTTGGGAAGATTGCCCGACAATTGATTATCGGTGCAGATACAAAAGCGGGAAGTATCCGGGATTATAAATCAGAAGGAGAGATATGGTTATGGCAAATACAATTATTATGAGTAAATATCAGGGACTTGGAAACGATTATCTGATTCTTGATCCGAAGAAAAATCAGGTACAGCTTCAGGGAAAGAAGATTGCACTTCTCTGCCAGAGAGGATTTGGGCTTGGCGCTGACGGTGTGCTCTATGGACCGGTAGAAATTGATGGGAAATTGGGTGTGCGTATTTTTAACGCAGACGGAAGTGAATCTGCCATCAGTGGAAACGGCGTGCGTATTTTTGCCAAATATCTGATGGATAATGAATATATTACTGAGAAAAAATTTGACATTGAAACTATGTCAGGCACGATTCATGTGGAATGCCTGAACAGCCGGGCAACGGAATTTAAAGTAAACATGGGAAAACCATCTTTTATTTCCAGCGATATCCCTGTTTCCGGTGAAGTTCGTGAAGTAATTAAGGAGAATTTCGTATTCCATGGAAAAGAATACAAGGCTACCTGCCTGACAGTTGGTAATCCACACTGCATTATTTTTACAGACAATGTAAGTGCAGAAGCTGTAAAGAATCTGGGACCTTATGTGGAAAATGCAGATGAATTTCCGGAGAGAATGAACCTGCAGATCTGCCGTCAGGTCGACAAGGGAAATCTGGAGATTGAAATCTGGGAAAGAGGCTCCGGATATACAAAGGCTTCCGGAACAGGAAGCTGTGCGGCG
>OGPT01003635.1_pt1 | contig 10877 bp, 9 predicted proteins | sample 1552951 | NCBI WGS metagenome assembly OGPT01 (sample SAMEA2580224, study PRJEB22360) | human gut metagenome | biome: human gut; feature: human-associated habitat; material: faeces | place: Denmark | collected 2008/2010
GCAAGACCCATCTGCTGACGGCCATCCAGACCGAGATCAAGCGCACCCACCCCGATTTCGTCATCATGTACGTGACCTGTGAGCAGTTCACCAACGAGCTGATCGCCGCCATCCGCGCGGGCAGCACCGAGGACTTCCGGATGAAGTACCGTGTGGCCGACCTGCTGCTGGTGGACGATATCCAGTTCATTGCGGGCAAGGAGTCCACCCAGGAAGAGTTCTTCCACACCTTCAACTCCCTGCACGACGCCCACAAGCAGATCGTCATCGCATCCGACCGCCCGGCCAAGGAGATCAAGAGCCTGGAAGAGCGCCTGCGCACCCGCTTTGAGTGGGGCCTGACCGCCGATGTCCAGCCGCCGGATTTCGAGACCCGCGTGGCCATCGTCAAGCGCAAGGCCGAGCTGCTCCACCTTGACCTGCCCGAAGATGTGGCGGAGTTCATCGCCAACCACCTGAAGAACAACATCCGCCAGCTGGAAGGCGCAGTGAAAAAGCTCAACGCCTACTACATGCTGGAGGGCATCCAGCCCGTCATCAGCGTGGCGCAGAATGCCATCAAGGACATCCTGAACGAGACTCAGCCGGTGCCCGTGACCATTGAGAAGATCGTGGGCGAGGTGTCCCGCACCTTCAACGTCTCCCCCGCCGACATCCGCGGCACCAAGCGGAACGCCAACGTCGCCTCCGCCCGCCGCGTCGCCATCTACATCCTGCGCGAAGTCACCGGCATGAGCATGGAAGAGATCGGTCGCGAGTTCTCCGGTCGGGACCACTCCACCATCGTCTACTCCCTCAAGACCATGGAGCGGGACATGAAGAACGACCAGCACCTGCGCGAGACGGTCAGCGACATCATCAAAAACGTCAAGGCGTAAACCCGAAGGACGCTGCGAAAGTCATACTATTTTAGGCGGCAAACCACCAAATATGGGAGAAAAAGGGGCGTTCCGGGGAAAACTGGAACAAGATGTTGTGGCAAAGGGGCGGATCTTTCCACTCTTTCCACAGAGTTTTCAACATTTAACACCCACAATCCACATCGGATGTGGAAAGAAACCGCCGACCACACGATTCAACACTTCTTCCACGACGCATTCACAACCCCGTGGAAAACCCCTGCCCCGCATGAAACCAGATACTTTCCGACTTTTCAACATCTTCCCCACCCCCTACTACGGTTACTACAACAAGTTCAATATACAGAAGACGGTTTTGCAACCATTCCATACGGAAGACTTCCTGAACAAACAAATCCAAAATAAGGAGAGACGATAGATTGAACATCATCTGCGATAAGACCCTGCTGAGCGCAGCCATCGACGGCGTTTCCAAAGCCGTCACCCTCCGCTCCACCATCCCCGTGCTCGAAGGCATCCTGCTGAAAGCCGAAGGTTTTCAACTGACTTTGACCGGATACGACCTCGAAATGGGCATCGTAACTACCATCGAGGCCAATGTCAAGGAACCCGGAGAGATCGTGCTGAATGCCAAGCTGCTCAGCAGCATGGTCAGCCGGATGCCCTCCGGTCAGATCACGATCCAGTCTGCCGAAAATGGCAAGACCACCATCCAGAGCGGTGTGGCCCAGTTTGAGATCCAGTCCATGTCGGCCACCGATTTCCCGGAGCTGCCCAACACCGGCGCCGAGGAGACCCTGAACATCCCGACCGGCGTGCTGCGCGATATGATCGACCGCACCCTCTATGCCGTCAGTCAGGATGAGAAAAAACCTGCGCACACCGGTGAATTATTCGAGATCCTGCCCGACAAGCTGACCGTGGTGGCCCTGGACGGCTACCGCCTGGCCATCGTCGAGCGCCCGGTCAAGGCCGTGAAGGACATCCGGATCATCGTGCCCAGCAAGACCATGAACGAGGTCTCCCACCTGCTGGCCAACGACGACGAGGAGGCCGTCCACATCTGCGCCAACCGCCGGTATGTCGTCTTCATGACCGCCGGTTACACCATCATGAGCCGCCTCATCGAGGGCGAATTCCTCAACTATCACAATGTCATCCCGGACGGCAGCCGCACCCGTGTGACGCTGGACACCAAGGAATTTATCGAGACCATCGAGCGCGCGTCCCTGATTATTACAGAGCGTCTAAAAAATCCCCTCCGCATCAGTTTTACAGAGGGTAAAGTCGTGGTCCGCTGCCAGACCAATCTGGGCCGCGTTGTGGACGAGTTCAACGCCAAATGCGAAGGTGACGATGTGGAGATCGGCTTCAACAACCGCTATCTGCTGGATGCGCTGCGGAATGCCCGCACCGAGCAGGTCCGGCTGGAGATCAGCGGCCCGCTGAGCCCGGTCAAGGTCCTGCCCGCCGAGGGGAACGACTTCCTGTACCTTGTCCTGCCCGTCCGTTTCAAGAACGATTGAGAGGCGTAACATGCAAAAAATTCTCATCCATACGGAATTTATCAAGCTGGATGCCCTGCTGAAATATGCGGGCCTGTGCGAGACCGGCGGCGAAGCCAAGGAGCTGGTGCAGAACGGTGCCGTCAAAGTGAACGGCGAAGTCTGCACCATGCGGGGCAAAAAGTGCCGCGCCGGAGATGTCGTCGAACTGGACGGCCAGAGCGTGACCATCGGCCAGGGACAGTAAACCATGCGTCTGCTCTCACTGGAAGTTCAAAATTATCGCAACATCGCCTCGGCCAGCCTGACGCCGGGCCGGGAGCTGACCGTCATCTGCGGCAACAACGGCCAGGGCAAGACCAACCTGCTGGAAGCCATCTGGCTGCTGACCGGCGGAAAGAGCTTCCGGGGCGGCAAGGACGCCGAACTGGTGCGGCGGGGCGAATCCTTCGCCGTGCTGGAAGCGTCCACCCTCCGGGCACAGCAGGAAGAGCAGGAACCGGACACGCCGAACCGCGTCCGGATGACCATCGGGATGCCGGATTCCGCCCGGCCGGGGCGGTACGCCGCCGTGAACGGTGCCCCGCCCAAACGGGCGGCGGCATTGGCAGGCAGCTTTCCGGCCGTCGTCTTTGACCCCGGACACCTGAGCCTTGTCAAAGGTGCCCCGGAGGGACGCCGGAAATTTCTGGATGCTGCCTTGTGCCAGCTCTACCCCGGTTACCTGACCATCTACCGCCGCTATGTCCGGGCATTGCAGCAGAAAAATGCGCTGCTGCGCCATTCCAGCACCACGCCGGAACGGCCCTACGCTGAAAAGACGGCCCTGCTGGAAGTGCTCAATACCGAGCTTGCCGCGCAGGGCGAGGCCATCCAGCGGCGGCGGCGGGCCTACCTGGAACAGCTGGGCCCCCTCGCCTGCGCCAACTACGCCGAGCTTTCCCACGGCGCGGAGCGGATGGAGCTGCGCTATGCGGCCCAGTTCGAGCCGGGCGGTCTGGCCGCTCTGCTGCGGGCCCGGCAGAACGAGGAACTGCGGGCCGGGCAGAGCCTTTGCGGCCCCCACCGGGAGGACCTGGAACTTCTTCTGGACGGTCAGCCTGCCAAAGTGTTCGCCAGCCAGGGACAGCAGCGCAGCGTGGTGCTGAGCCTGAAAATGGCCGAAGCCGCTGCCGCAGCGTCCATCACCGGCGAACACCCGGTGCTCCTGCTGGACGATGTGCTCAGCGAACTGGACGACGGCCGCAAGCAGTATCTGCTGACCCGGATGCGGGAAAAGCAGACCTTCGTCACCAGCTGCGACGATACCGCCTTCCTCAAGACGGACGGCGAGGTCTACCGCATGAACGGTGGGGTGCTGACCAAACTGTAATTGGCACTCTCGCAATCACAGTGCTGAAACTGGAGATAATACGAAATGTATATTCATCTGGGGCGCGACTATGTCCTGAACGACCGGGACATCATCGGCATCTTCAATCTGGAGACGACCACCATCTCCCCCCGCGGGCGGGAATTTCTGAACTACGCCCAGAAGAACGGCGCAGTGGTCAGCCTTTCGGAAGAACTGCCCCAGTGCTACGTGCTGGCCGATGCACCGGTGGATACCGTGTATCTTTCGGAGCTGTCCAGCACCGCGATGAAAAAGAGAACGGAAGCGCCGTTCTGAACGGCCCGGCTGTGAAAATGAGCCGAAGGCAAAATGAAATCAACGAATCCGGCCTGCCGGAGGCTCCCGCTTTGGGGAGCCGGCATTGCAGCGCAATGCCGGAAAAGCAGGCCATTCAAATCTAACGATAAAGGGAGAAAGGATATGGCAGAGGAAATCATCACCAGCACCAACGCGGAAACCGCAACGGACCACGAGTATAACGCCAGCGAGATCCAGGTCCTGAAGGGCCTGGAGGCTGTGCGCAAGCGCCCCGGCATGTATATCGGCTCGACCGGCGAGCGGGGCCTGCATCATCTGGTCTACGAGATCGTGGACAACGCCATCGACGAGGCTCTGGCCGGTTACTGCGACCACATCGAAGTCAAGATCCTGAAGGACAACATCATCCAGGTCACCGACAACGGCCGCGGCATCCCCGTGGATATCCAGGCGGATACCGGCCTGCCCGCTGTCACTGTCGTCTATACCATCCTCCACGCCGGCGGCAAGTTCGGCGGCGAGAACTCCGGCTACAAGGTGGCCGGCGGCCTGCACGGCGTCGGCGCATCGGTCGTCAACGCCTGCTCCGAGTGGCTGACCGTCAACGTCCGCCGCGACGGCCACGAATATGAGCAGACCTTCCGCCGCGGCGACCCGGACGGTCCCCTGAAGTGCATCGGCACCGTGGAGCCGGGCGTCACCGGCACCCGCGTCACCTTCAAGCCGGACCCGGAGATGTTCAAGGATACCACCGTCTACAACTTTGAGACGCTGGAAAAGCGTCTGCGTGAGGAGAGCTTCCTGAACGCTGGTGTCAAGATCACCCTGACCGATGAGCGCGAGCTGTACACCCCCGTTCTGGAGGACGGCCAGGAGGGCGACCCCTGCTACCGCACCGAGGTCATGTGCTACGAGGGCGGCATCAAGAGCTTCGTCACCTACCTGAACGAGAAGCGGAACCTCGAAGTTCTGCATCCCAACGTCATTTACCTCAAGGGGCAGACCGACCGCGGCATGGCTGAGATCGCATTGCAGTACAACTCCAGCTACAACGAGCTGGTGCTGAGCTTTGCGAACAACGTCAACACACCGGACGGCGGCACCCACGAAGAGGGCTTCCGCACCAGCCTGACCCGTGTCTTCAACGACTACGGCCGCAGCCACGGTCTGCTGAAGGACAAGGATGAGAACCTGTCCGGCTCCGATGTCCGCGAGGGCCTCATCTGCGTCATCTCGGTCAAATTGCAGGAGGCCGAGTTCGAGGGCCAGACCAAGGCGAAGCTCGGCAACACCGAGATCCGCACCCTCGTCTCCAACATGGTCTACACCAAGCTGATGGAGTTCTTTGAGGAGAACCCCGGCGTGGCCAAGGCTATTTTCGAAAAGGCCACCCAGGCCGCCCGCGCCCGCGCCGCTGCCAAAAAGGCCCGCGAACTGGTCCGCCGCAAGAGTGCGCTGGAGACCAGCCGGATGCCCGGCAAGCTGGCCGACTGCCGCGAGAAAGACCCCTCCCGCACCGAGATCTTCATCGTCGAGGGCGACTCTGCAGGCGGCTCGGCCAAGATGGGCCGGGACTCGGCCATCCAGGCCATCCTTCCCCTCTGGGGCAAGATGCTGAACGTCGAAAAGGCCCGTGCCGACCGCATCTACGGCAACGATAAGCTGATGCCGGTCGTGCTGGCGCTGGGCTGCGGCATCGGCGAGGAATTTGATATCTCCAAGCTGCGGTACGACAAAGTCTTCATCATGGCCGATGCCGATGTCGATGGTTCGCACATCTGCACCCTGATGCTGACCTTCTTCTTCCGCTATATGCGCCCCCTCATCGAGCAGGGCCATGTCTACGTTGCCCAGCCGCCCCTGTTCAAGGTGCAGAAGGGCAGCACCATCAAGTATGCCTACAACGACGCCGAGATGGCCGTGCTCTCGCAGGAAATGCCGGGCGCAAAGGTCAACCGCTATAAGGGCCTTGGTGAGATGAACCCGGAACAGCTCTGGGAGACCACCATGAACCCCGACAACCGCGTCATCGTGCAGATCACCATCGAGGATGCCGAAAAGGCCGATGAAGCCTTCACCATCCTGATGGGCGACCAGGTCGAGCCCCGCCGCCGCTTCATCGAGGCGAATGCACAGTATGCAAAGCTCGACGTTTAATGGAAATATAGCAGTTTGCGTTTTTAATGCACAAGCAACATCCGCAAACTGCATATCGCAAAGATGCCGTTTTGATTGGCACTATTTTTGAAAATTGCGATAAACCTCTCCGCCAGCGCTGTCACCTCCCCTAATAGGGGAGCTGGCGAGTCGCAGGCTCGACTGAGAGGTTGAAACAATCCTACGGAGGAAAAAATGGAAGAAGATTTTGTGATGATACCGGGCAGCGGTACCAAAAAGATCATCCGCGACGTCAAGAAAGAGATCGAGACGGCGTTCCTGGACTACTCCATGTCGGTCATCGTGTCCCGTGCGCTGCCCGATGTGCGCGACGGTCTAAAGCCGGTCCACCGCCGCATTCTGTACACCATGCACGAGCGCGGCAACGACCCCAGCCATCCCTACCGCAAGTCGGCGGATACCGTCGGTGCGGTGCTGGGCTCCTACCACCCCCACGGCGACGCATCGGTCTACGATGCCATGGTCCGTCTGGCGCAGGATTTCTCGCTGCGCTATCCGCTGGTGGACGGCCAGGGCAACTTCGGTTCCGTGGATGGCGACCCCCCGGCTGCTTACCGTTACACCGAGGCCCGCATGAGCCGGATGGCCGTCGAGATGCTGACCGATATCGACAAGGATACCATCAACTGGGACCCCAACTTCGATGAGACGAAGAAGGAACCCAGCGTTCTGCCCTGCCGCTTCCCGAACCTGCTGGTCAACGGCAGCCAGGGCATCGCGGTCGGCATGGCCACCAACATCCCGCCCCACAACCTGAGCGAGGTCATCGACGGCTGTGTGGCGTATATCGAAGACCCGGACATCGACCTGCCCGGCCTGATGGAGCATATCAAAGGCCCGGACTTCCCCACCGCTGGCATCATCATGGGCCGCAGCGGCATCCGTGCTGCCTACGCCACCGGCCGCGGCAAAATCACCCTGCGCGGCCGCGCCACCATCGAGGAAAAGAAGAACGGCCGCGCCCAGATCATCGTGACGGAGATCCCGTACATGGTCAATAAGGCGCGCCTCATCGAGAACATTGCAGACCTCGTCAAGGACAAACGGATCGAGGGCATCAGCGACCTGAACGATGAGACCAACCGCAAGGGAATGCGCATCGTCATCGACGTGCGCAAGGACGCCAACCCCCAGGTCGTCCTGAACCAGCTGTACCAGTACACCCAGCTGCAGGATACCGTGGGCGTCATCATGCTGGCCATCGACCACAAGGTGCCGAAGGTTCTGACCCTGAAGCAGATGATCCAGAAGTACGTCGAGTTCCAGGATGAGGTCGTCCGCCGCCGGACCCAGTATGACCTGAAGAAGGCACGGGAGCGCGCCCACATCCTCGAAGGTCTGAAGAAGGCCACCGACATCGTGGACGAATTGATCGCCACCATCCGCGCCTGCAAGGGCGGCATGAGCGAGGCCAAGACCGCCATCATGGAGCGCTTCGGCTTTGATGACCCGCAGGCCGACGCCATCGTGAAATTGCAGCTGGGCCGCCTGGCCGGTCTGGAGATCCTGAAGATCGAGGAAGAGCTGGGTGCTTTGCAGGCTAAGATCCGGGATTGGGAGGACATCCTGTCCAATGACGCCCGTGTGCTGGAGATCGTCAAGAATGAGCTGCTGGAGATGAAGAAGCGCTTCGGTGACGAGCGCCGCACCGAGATCGAGACCGTGAACGGCGAAGTGGACATCGAAGACCTCATTGCCGAGGAGCAGTGCGTCTATACCCTGACCGAGGCCGGTTATATCAAGCGCCAGCTCAAGGCCACCTATCAGGCCCAGAAGCGCGGCGGCCGCGGCATTTCCGGCATGACCCGCAAGGAAGAAGACATCGTGCAGGAGATGTTCGTCGGTTCCACCCACGATTATGTCCTGTTTGTCACCGACCGGGGCCGTCTGTTCCGCATCAAGGGCTACACCATCGCCGAGGGCAGCCGCACCAGCAAGGGCACCAACATCGTGAACCTGCTGCAGCTGGCGGAGGGTGAAAAGGTCACGAACATGATCTGCCAGAGCAAGGACGCAGAACAGGAGGGCGGCTTCGTGACGATGGTCACCAAGCAGGGCCTCATCAAGCGCACTCCGCTGGAACAGTACGCCAACATCCGCCGTTCCGGCCTGATCGGCATTGCCCTGAACGAGGGCGATGCGCTGGCCTGGACCCGCCTGACCACCGGCCACGATATGCTCATCGTTGCCACCCGCAACGGCCAGGCCATCCGCTTCAACGAGGAGGATGCCCGCCCGATGGGCCGCAGCGGCCACGGCGTCCGCGCCATCAAGCTGGCGGAGGGCGACGAGGTCGTCGGCGTCTGCATTTGCCGCGAGGGTGCGACCGTCCTGACCGTGACCGAAAACGGCAAGGGCCGCCGCTCCGAGATCGACACCTACCGCATCACGGCCCGTGGCGGCAAGGGCATCCGCAACTACGATGCGTCCAAGGATAAGGTCGCAGCCGTCAAGATTGTCGATGATGTGGACGATATCCTGCTGAGCAGTCAGGAGGGCATCATCATCCGCTTCCATGCCGACTCCATCCCGGTGCAGAGCCGCTATGGCTCCGGCGTCCGCGTCATGCGCCTGGGCGAGAGCGACAAGGTCATGGTCCTGGCCCGTACCGACCACGACGACGAGGCCCAGACCGCAGCCATCGAGGCCGAGGAGGGCGATGAACCCACCGCCGAGCAGCTGGCCGCGATGGAAGCTGCCGACGAGGCTTCGGCTGCGGAGACCCCCGAAGCAGACCCTGAAAATTGAGCACGAAGCCCGGAAGGCTTCGGCCTGAGAGGGAAAGTTAGTCTGGACTTCGCCCGGAACGTGTGATAAAATAACCAAACAATAACAAATCCCATGGGGGAGTAGCAGGCGCTGTTTGCAGACGGCGCAGCAAGTCAACACAATGGCCGCCGGTCGCGGTCTGGCTTGCTTTCATTTGCGAGACTCATGTGTTTTGGTGCGCGTACCACGCCCAACACATGGAGTCCGGATGTAGAAAATGACCCGGAATCGGACGTGTACGCGCGCCGATTCCGGGTTTTGTTTTTGCCGCACCAGATTCCGGTCAGATTTAGGAGGCATGTTTGTATGGAATGGAATTTCTTGTTTTTCTTCAACAGTGGATTGCTGGGCGTGGGCCTTGCCATGGATGCGTTCTCGGTCTCGATGGCGAACGGCCTGCACGACCCCAAAATGTCCGTCAGGAGGATGTGCATCATCGCGGGCACTTTCGGTGTGTTTCAGGCGGTCATGCCCATGACGGGCTGGGTCTGCGTCCACACCATCGTCGAGCTGTTCTCGTCCTTTGAGATGTTCATCCCCTGGATCGCCCTCATCCTGCTGGCGTACATTGGCGGCAAGATGCTGTTGGAGGGCATCCGGGGCGAAGAGACCGAGGAGGCCATGGAGCTGAGCGCCGGTGCCCTCTTCGTGCAGGGTGTGGCCACCAGCATCGACGCCCTTTCCGTCGGCTTCACCATCTCGGAGTACGACTGGACGATGGCGCTGGCGGCAGCGGTCATCATCGCCGCAGTCACTTTCGTCCTCTGCATGGCCGGTCTGCACATCGGCAAACAATTCGGCACCAAGCTGGCCGGCAAGGCATCCATTCTGGGCGGCGTCATCCTCATCGGCATCGGTCTGGAGATCTTTCTCACCGGCGTCTTCTGACGGAAACGTTTTCACTGAGCCTTGCATTCGTAAAAAAATCTTTCGTACATGCGCCGCAGCACGGCCTCCTGCATTTTCGGCACAGTGGCCAAGAAATGCAGGGGGACTTTGGAAGAGCTGCTGTGTTTTTTGCCGGTTCGTGCGCAATTTCTGCGGCTTTGAGAAAACGGCAAAGTTTCTTTACTGAAATTTCGTACAAAGAAACGCAGCCCGGCCGGTTTTTGGCGCAGATTCCGCTTGCAAAACCTCCGGAGATTTGATATGCTCAGGGCAGAGATCAACATTTCCAACAATGGTCGGAAATGTTGCAATACCAGACCATTCATAAGGAGGTACCGAATATGGCAACCAATATGAGCCGCCGCGTTTTTCTGAAGTGTGGAGGTGCTGCTGCACTGGCTGTGACTGCATCCGGCATCTTCGCAGGATGCTCCCCATCGGGCGGAGGATCGAAAGACACCGTGTACGGCGTGGGTGAGTCCACACAGATCAATGGAGTGAACGTAAAGCTGCTGGGCTATCGCCTGGATCCGATTTCGGGCATGGTCGGGAACTATGCGGGAAAAACGTTCATCACCGTGTGCATCGGGCTGGAAAATCAGTCGGAGCAGACGGTCAAGATGGGAAATACCACGGAGACCGAACTGGACGAGGTGCTGAAGGCAATCTATAAGAACCAGTATGAGACGCTGGGCAAGAGCGATTTCAAGATGACATCGGACAGCGGCAAGATCGGCCATGCGGAGATCGGTTATCTGACGGACGAGACCGGCCTGAAGAGCTACGGTGTGCGGGATAACCTGAAACCGAAGGAGACGGGCTGCATCAAGATCTATGCGATCGTTCCGAGCAACTGGGAGCAGATCGGCATCCAGTATACGCCGTACTTTGCCCAGAACGAGACCCGCAACTTTGTGCTGAACCGCGCCAACAAACTGTAACCATGCCTACGGCCCTTCCCCCAGGGCCAGGCGTTTTCTCCGACCCCACAGAAAAAGGACCCGCGCCGCAGAGTGAATGCCCTGC
>OGPT01003648.1_pt1 | contig 10830 bp, 7 predicted proteins | sample 1552951 | NCBI WGS metagenome assembly OGPT01 (sample SAMEA2580224, study PRJEB22360) | human gut metagenome | biome: human gut; feature: human-associated habitat; material: faeces | place: Denmark | collected 2008/2010
CTCCGGGAACGGTTTCCAGATATTGGCGGATAAGCGTGCGCAGGATACCCGTTCCAGTTCCGTGAAGGATACGCACGCGTGACATGCCGACAAGGATGGCATCATCAATGAAATAGGTAACGGCTTGCAAGGCTTCGTCGCCACGCATGCCGCGGACATCAATGTCTTGTTTGAAATGTAGTTTCTTCTCGTACATGCTGTCCTGGGTTTGGACACTGATGAAAGTGTTTTTGGTGGACACATCAGCTTGTTTAGGCTGCGCGTTGGTACGTTCCAGCCTATCTAGTTTTACGGTAGTTTTGATGCTGCCGAACGCGACGACCGCATTCTTGCCATTCACTTCCATTACTTCTCCCACAGAGGTTTGTCCCTTTATTCTGACGTTGCAGCCGGGGGTGATGGCTGCAAGGCGTTCTGCTTCCTTCCGCGCCTGCTGTTCTGCCAAAGCCTGGGCGGATAGCCCGTCCTCTTTTCCTTTGCCTGCTTTCTTTTCTTTTTTCCGGTTTTGCTTCTCTTTCAGCTTTTCCATTTTGCGGGCAATTTTTTCTTCCAGTTCCTTGTTGGTAAGCGATTCCATTGATTCGCGGAAGTTCGTCAATTCCTGGCGGGCCTGGCGTGTCTTTTCTTTTTCTGCTTGGGCTTCTTTGATGGAGCGTATGGTGTTCTCGATGCGCGCATTGGCTTCCTGCATCAATTGCTCCACTTCTTCTTTCGCTTTGCGCAGAATCTCCTTCCGGGATTTCTGCAAATCTTCGATTTCGGTTTGATAACGCTCGATAGTCTCTTCCATGTGCTTTTCACGCTGGCGTATTGTCTGGCGTTTGCCTTCCCAATAGCGTTTGTCGCGCACAATGTCTTGCAGGTACTTATCGGCATTGATGTATTCGCTGCCCACAATTTCCGAGGCATCGGCGATGACATCTTCGGGCAGACCTATCTTGCGGGCAATCTCTACAGCGAACGAACTGCCAGGATTGCCTATCTGCAACTGGAACAGTGCTTGCATCAGATGGCGGTCATAGAGCATGGCGCCGTTTACTACACCTTCGTGGTCTTCGGCAAAATGTTTCAGATTCTGATAGTGTGTGGTGATGACACCGAACGTCTGTTTTTGGTTGAAGCGTTTCAATACGGCTTCGGCGATGGCGCCTCCTATTTGGGGTTCTGTTCCACCACCGAATTCATCAATCAGGATGAGGCTCCGTTCATTGCAACTTTTCATCATGATTTTCATGTTTGTAAGGTGGGAGGAATAGGTACTCAAATCATCTTCAATGGACTGCTCGTCACCGATGTCAATGAATATGCTGCTGAATATTCCGGCATGACTGCGTTCGTGCATCGGGATGAGTAGTCCGGATTGCAGCATGTATTGCAATAAGCCTACTGTCTTTAGGCAGACGGACTTGCCGCCTGCGTTCGGACCGGAGATAATGAGGATACGTTGCTTTTCATTCAGTTCGATGTCAAGCGGTACGACTTTTTTGCCATGTTTGGCGAGAGAAAGCTGCAAGAGTGGGTGTACCGCCATTGTCCAGTCCAGCAGTTGCTTGTTTTCGAGAGCCGGTTTCAGTCCGGATATTTGCTCGGCAAACAATGCTTTGGCACGTATGAAGTCTATTTCGGCAAGGAACTCATATGATAGCAGTACGTCGGAGATGGAGGGACGCAACTGGTTGGAGAAGTCCGTCAGGATGCGGATAATTTCTCTGCGTTCGTCACCTTCAAGTTCTCGTATGCGATTGTTGGCTTCCACTACTTCGGCAGGCTCGATGAATACGGTTTTACCACTGGCCGACTCGTCGTGTACAATACCGCGTATTTTCCGTTTCAGTGCCGGTGCAACGGGAATGACCAGACGGCCGTCACGCATGGTGGGCGTTACGTCTTTGTCCACAATGCCCTCGGACTGGGCATTTCGTAGAATACTATTCAGTGAGCGGGAGATGCTTCCCATAGTACTTGCCAGTTCCCGGCGGATGCGTGCCAACTCTGTAGAGGCATTGTCCTTGATTTTTCCGTAAGGGGAGAGGATGCCGTTTATTTTTGCTATGAGCTGTGGGAAAACGGTGATGTCTCCCGCCAGTCTTTTCAGACAAGGGTAGGGGGAAGCGCCCTCTTCCTCATCATCGTCGCTTTTCTGTAGGAAGCGTACAATATCACGTATGGTTTCCAGTGAACGGCGCAGGTCAAAGAGCTCTTGTTCATCCAGATACATGCCTTCCACGCGTATGCGTTTCAGTGACGGACGTACATCAAAAAAGTATTGTGCCGGGAAGTTGTCTTCTTCTTGGAGTATGCGTACAAATTCAGTGACTTGGTCCAAACGCTCCTCCACCTCCCCAAAGTGGTCGGAGAATGCCATGTCTATCACCCGTTCTTCGCCAAGTGTACTGAGACATTTTTCTTTCAGCAATTGGCGTATTTGGTCGAAACCTATTTTCTGTTCAAAGTTCTGCGGATATATCATGGTGCAAAAGTACTATTAATTCATGAAAAAAGAGAAAGGAAGTTTGCAGAATTAAAAATGATTTGTACCTTTGCACCGCTTTAAGAAAAAAGCACTTCTCGAAAAGGAAGTTTTTAGGAGAGGTGGCAGAGTGGTCGATTGCGGCGGTCTTGAAAACCGTTGTGCTGCGAGGCACCCGGGGTTCGAATCCCTGTCTCTCCGCAGAACTCCAAAGACAAAAAGGACTCAAAGTATGACAAATCCCGTAAAATCAAGGTTTTACGGGTTTTTTTATTTCTCTTCTCGGACATCTATCAGTAATTTGGGTTATATAATCAGTAATCTGGATACCTATGTAATAATAATACCCGCTACTTTTGTATCGCTATAACAATTGGATTTATATGTTTCAACTAAATAATATATCGTATGAAAAGATTGGTATTGTTTATGATGGCAGTTATGCTGTTGTCTATTATTGTTAACGCACAGAAAAAAGGTGGTAAGACACTGGTAGCTTATTTCTCGGCAACGGGAACAACGGCAAGGGCTGCCAAGTTGGTGGCAGAAACTGTCGATGGGACTCTCTACGAAATACAGCCTGCGAAAAAGTACACGGCTACTGATTTGGACTGGCATGACAAAGCTTCGCGCAGCAGTGTGGAAATGTCGGATTCCAAATCGCGTCCTGCATTGTATTCTAAACTGGTGAGTCTCTCGGAGTATGATACTATTTATATCGGTTTTCCTATTTGGTGGAATTTGGCTCCAAGAATTATCAATACATTTATAGAAAGCGGTGATTTTGCAGGTAAAACGGTTATTCCATTCGCCACTTCGGGAAGCAGTAGTATTTTTAATGCAGAAAAGGAATTACAGACGAATTACCCCGGCATAAACTGGGGAAAAGGCAGGCTGCTGAATGGAGCGAGCCGGGAAACTGTCAAGCAATGGATTAAGAAATGAATTTCCAGCCGAAACTAAAAGAAGTAGAGATGAAGAACATGGTAAAAAACATATGTGCGGCGATGGTTATTAGCCTTTGTGCTGCGGGACATTTGTCTGCAACAGAAAATAATCCTAATAATGATAATAAATTTATGGAAGAGAATTTGAATCTGATTCAGGAGTGGGACAAGACATTTCCACAGAGTGATAAAGTAAACCATAAGAAGATAACTTTCCACAACCGTTACGGCATTACACTTACTGCCGATTTGTATGTACCCAAGAATGCGACGGGTAAATTGTCTGCCATTGCCATCAGTGGCCCGTTTGGTGCCGTGAAGGAACAAGCTTCGGGCTTGTATGCGCAGACATTGGCAGAACGTGGATTTCTGACGATTGCTTTCGATCCATCCTATACGGGGGAAAGTAGCGGCCAGCCCCGTTATGTGGCTTCGCCGGACATCAATACGGAAGATTTCAGTGCAGCGGTCGATTATCTTTCCACCCGTGACGATGTAGATGCAGAGCGCATCGGCATTCTCGGTATTTGTGGATGGGGAGGCATGGCGCTTAATGCAGCGGCTATCGATACTCGCATCAAGGCTACAGTTACGGCAACCATGTACGACATGAGCCGGGTCAATGCTAACGGTTATTTTGATTCTATGAATGCCGATGCACGGCACGAATTGCGGCGTCAGCTTAATGCTCAGCGTACGGAGGATTATAGAAACGGTACATTTGCTCTTGAAGGAGGTGTAGTAGATCCGTTGCCTGCCGATGCTCCACAATTTGTGAAGGACTACCATGCCTATTATAAAACACCGCGCGGCTATCATAAGCGGTCACTCAATTCTAACCGCGGATGGAACAAGACTTCACCGCTTTCGTTCATCAATATGCCTATCCTTTCATATAGTGATGAAATCCGTAGTGCAGTGTTGATGCTGCACGGTGAGAAGGCCCATTCACGTTATTTCAGTGAAGATGCTTTTAAAAAGTTGCAGGGTGATAATAAGGAGCTGCTGATTATTCCCGGTGCAAACCATGTAGACTTGTATGACAATATAGAGGTAATTCCATTCGGCAAAATAGAGAGATTCTTCAATGAACATCTTCGATGACCGCCTTTAATGTGTTAGGAACCGGACATACCTTTCTTTAGCCTGGTTCAGCAATTCCTCTTTCAGGCAGATATCTTTCCGGAAAAGCGAAAGCTCCGGGAAGATTTCTTTTTTCTTGGACGCCTTGTTCCAATTTCCTACTACATGCCCCTTATAGAGAAGTACCGGAAAGAACAATCCGTTGTTGGTGAAAGCTTTGGAATAGTCTTCTTTGGGTAGGACGTTCGTCCGGTCCTTGTAGCCTATCAGGTATTCATCGTAGGAGGGAAGAAGGTGCAGGCTGTCGGTCGCCTTTCCTAATGTCCGGCAGGAGTCATGGATGTACCATGTCTGGCTGTGCCATTGTTCGGACATCAGTTCCGGTTCTATCAGAGAAATGGCTTGCCTTGCTTCCGTTAAAGGCAAACCGGACCACCAGGAGAAGTCTTGCAGGGTAGCGGGGGCATGGCTGCGGAAATAGGCTGTAGCCAGGCGGGCCAGCGCTTCTTCTTTCGCTAGTTCGGGGGTAGGTGGAACTCTTTCGTCCAGAAGGGCATAGGTGTGTTGCCGTCCACGGCATTCTCCGCTGCACACAATGCCTTCGACTTCGGCACGCGACATGAAGCGGGTCATGTGGTAGTTGTCTGCAAGCAGTCCCGAATGTTCAAAATGTTCCGCAATCTCTTGTTTCGTCAGGCTTCGCTTCCCGCTGAGGATATTCCCAAGTATGGTGTAGCTTCTTTCATATTGCTGTTCCGTGATTTCCAGACCATGCCCTTTTGCATAGGAATCATTGGCAGATTTGATGCGTTGTGCAGAGAGTTTCAGCATCCAACGAATGTCTTCTGCTGCTACCAGGTGCCATGTGGGGCGCATTACGTGGGTTCTCAGTATTTCCCCTTGATGCAGGGCTTTTTCCACAGTTTGAATTCCCGGTGACTTCAGCCTCATACCTACGGCCCATTTCACCATTGTATAGTCTTGTGCCTGCATGGCGCCCATCCAGGAGACCAGTTCTTTCGGGTGGCGGAAGAGTGGAGTGGACAGTTGCTGGTTCTGTAAGCGTATTTCAAGGATTCTCATGTCGGTATGGTATTCGTTTGTATCAATAGGAATCGCAAAGATAAGAAAAGCAGGTCATTGTAGGGTATATCGTGTCCGCAATTATATTCTTTTGTTTCTTTTAACACCAGCTAATATAGCTATCTTTTATTTTTGTAACGCACAAATTGGGAAAATATTCATAATAAAACAACCATAAGAACTTTTTTATGACTATGAGAACAAATTGTATTTTATTGTTAGCTATTTTGTTGGGAGCTTTTCCCTTAAATCGTGTACATGCCGATGAATCTGGAAGCATTATTCTGTACACTCCTTACACAAAAATTTCCGTGACGCCCGGAGCGTCCATTGATTACAGCATTGATTTGATTAACAACACGGACGGGGTTACAAATGCAAATCTCTCGGTCAGCGGATTGCCGGGCAGTTGGAAGCATGAAATCAAGTCAGGCGGCTGGACCCTCAGCCAGCTTTCTGTACTGCCCCAGGAAAAGAAAACGTTCAATTTGAAAGTGGAAGTTCCTCTAAAAGTAAATAAAGGAAGTTATCATTTCACAGTATTTGCCGGAGAAACCAAACTGCCGCTGGAGGTGGTCGTGGCCCAGAAAGGAACTTACCAGACCGAGTTCACTACCGACCAGCCCAATATGCAGGGCAATTCCAAGTCCACCTTTACCTTCAATGCCACTTTGAAAAACCAGACGGCCGACCAGCAGCTGTATGCGCTGATGGCCAATGCCCCCAGAGGCTGGAGTGTCGTGTTCAAGCCCAACTATAAGCAGGCCACTTCTGCCCAGGTGGAAGCGAACAGCAGCCAGAATGTGAGTATAGAGATTGTCCCTCCCGCCAATGTGGAAGCCGGCAATTACAAGATTCCGGTACGTGCGGCTACCGGTACGACTTCTGCCGACTTGGAGCTGGAAGTTGTTGTCACGGGTTCCTACGAGATGGAATTGTCCACGCCCAGAGGATTGTTGAGTACCGAAATCACAGCGGGAGATGTGAAGCGTATCGAGTTGGTGGTCCGGAATACCGGCTCTTCATTGTTGAAAGATATCCAGCTTTCTGCCAATAAGCCCGTGGACTGGGAAGTGTCTTTTGAGCCTTCGAAGATTGATATGCTGAAGGCGGGGGAAACGGCCAATGTCGTAGCTACCATGAAAGCATCCAAAAAGGCATTGCCCGGAGATTATGTGGCTACCATGACGGCCAAAACTCCTGAAGTGAATACAGACGCCCAATTCCGCATTGCCGTGAAAACCCCGATGATATGGGGATGGGTGGGCGTTTTGATAATAATCGTTGCCATAGGTGCCGTATGCTATCTGTTCCGTAAATATGGAAGGAGGTGAGCATGGACGAGCGAGTGATTGCATTGACAGACTTGACCAAGCAGTATGGGCGCTTCACTGCCGTAGACCGCATTTGCTTGACTATCCGTAAAGGGGAGATTTTCGGATTATTGGGGCCAAACGGCGCCGGCAAGTCAACTACCATCCTGATGATGCTGGGACTGACGGAACCCACTTCCGGCTCTGTGGAGATTTGCGGTATCGACTCTACCAGGCATCCTATCGAGGTAAAGCGGAAGATAGGCTATCTGCCCGAAGATGTGGGGTTTTATGATGACATGACCGGTCCGGAAAACCTTATATATACTGCGCGTCTCAATGGCATTTCGGATGCCGAAGCGAAAGTCAGGGCGCTGGAGCTGATGGAGCATGTGGGGCTTGCCGGACAGATGAAAAAGAAGACCGGGAAATATTCGCGCGGTATGCGCCAGCGATTGGGACTGGCGGACGTGCTTATCAAAAATCCGGAAATTATAATCCTGGATGAACCTACTTCGGGAATAGACCCTGCCGGTGTTCAGGAGTTCATCGAGCTCATTAGGCAGTTGAGCCGGAAGGAGGGACTGACCGTCTTGTTCTCTTCCCACCACCTGGACCAGGTGCAGAAAGTTTGCGACCGCGTGGGACTGTTCAACAGCGGGAAGCTGGTCACCTTGATTGATATGTCTGATTTGAAGGACAAGCATCAGGAATTGTCTGATATTTATAACCATTATATGGAGGAAGGAGGGGAAAGGCATGAATAAAGTCAATTATCCTTTTTGGGTAGTCGTCAACAAGGAAATATCCGACCATGTGAAAAGTTGGCGGTTCATTATCTTGATGGGAATCATTTTGCTTACGTGCATGGGCTCACTCTATACCTCGCTTACCAACATCGGTGCCGCCATCAAGCCCAATGACCCGGACGGTTCGTTCCTTTTCTTGAAGTTGTTCACAGCCTCGGACGGCACATTGCCTTCTTTTGTGCAGTTTATCAACTTTCTGGGGCCATTGTTGGGGATTGCGCTGGGATTCGATGCTATAAATTCGGAACAGAACAAGGGGACGTTGAGCCGTATGCTGTCACAGCCCGTTCATCGTGATTGCATTATCAATGCCAAGTTCGTGGCTGCATTGATTGTGATAGGTATAATGCTGTTTGTACTGGGATTCCTCGTAATGGGCTGCGGGTTGATAGCGATAGGCATTCCTCCCACAGCAGAAGAATTTTGGAGGATTGTATTCTTTCTCATAATCAGTGTATTCTATGTGGCATTCTGGCTGAATCTGGCCATTCTGTTTTCGCTTTGCTTCCGTCAGGCGGCCACCTCGGCATTGGCTTCGGTGGCGGTATGGTTGTTTTTCAGCGTGTTCTATACGATGATTGTCAACCTGGTTGCCAAGGCGTTGAGCCCCTCGCAGCTGGCATCTCCTTATCAGATAGTCAGTTACCAGAAATTTATTCTCGGTCTGATGCGTCTGGCACCTAGCGAACTGTTCAATGAGGCGACCACAACGCTGCTGATGCCTTCCGTCAGAAGTTTGGGGCCGCTCACTATGGAGCAGGTTCAGGGGGCCATTCCCAGCCCGCTGCCATTGGGACAGAGTCTTTTGGTGGTGTGGCCGCAGCTCACCGGACTGATTGCAGCTACTGTTATCTGTTTTGCCCTTTCGTATGTCATATTCATGAGACGGGAAGTCAGATCACGGTAATGATAAGTATGTTTTATTGAGTGTTGAAAGTCCGTTCCGGCATTGGTTGCTTGAACGGACTTTTAATATTATTTGCCCGAACATTTGGTAATTCCAAAAACTTCCCTTACTTTTGCGCCCCGAACAAGGAGAGGTGCTCGAGTGGTTGAAGAGGCACGCCTGGAAAGCGTGTATACCCCTAAAGGGTATCGGGGGTTCGAATCCCCCTCTCTCCGCAATAAACGCTGAAAATCAGCAAATTGCAAAACAAACACCCAGTTTTACACCCAAGAATGTAAAACTGGGTGTTTTATATTCATTTAAGAGATTATGTTCTATGTGACTATAATAATTTGCGCATGATGAAATTTGTCAGTTCCAGTTTGTTTGCTCTATGTTTCTGCATTTTGACTATTTCATATCCCTTCTTCTCAAAGAATGGTCTGGCTGTCAGGCTTACTTCGGATGTTATTTCAGCAACTCCCCATTGCCTGGCAATGTGTTCAACTTCAGAAAGAAGTTGTGTGGCCACTCCTTTACCTTGCCAGTCCTTGTGTACGAACATAGAATGCAGATAGCCGTCTTTATTCATGGATGAAAAGCCAACCATGCGGCTCGCTTCATCAAAAGCGCCTATAAAATGATTGTGTGACAGAAGCTCTTTCAAATGCTCCACACTGTCACCACAAGATGCCCAATCTTCTACCTCTTCTTTTGTATAATGCCTTATATTGACATTCAGCACGGTAGAACGAAATAATTCCTGCATTTCGGGAATGTCCTTATCTTCAAGAGGGAGAAGCTTATATTGGGGATTTAACTGGCTAAGTTCTTTTGTCATTATAAACTCATCCATCGTCTCTTTTGCCACCTTGAATCTCAATTTAAGATACAAATGGACAGCACGGTTAGCTTTCTGCACGGAAAGGGAAACACGCTTATATCCCTTTTTTCTAAGCAACTCTGTCATTTCATTCATCAAATGGCTCCCGATGCCCTTATTACGATATTCTTTATACAATGCTATGGAAAGGGAAGGAGTTTGGTCATCTATATGCCCATAGTCATTCATAATCCTGACCCATACTGCTCCTACGACTTTTCCTTCACAATCAGCAACCAGACAAAAGTCATCCTCTTTTGTTCCAAAATGCTCGACATAGAGTTTCAATTCCGGCAGATTTACTACGTCCCTTGAAGGGGCTTCCATTCCTTCCGGGATGAATATCGCTTCGTAAAGAAAATCCTTTAATAAAGATGATTCATCTTGACACAAAGGTCGAATTTTATAGTTAATAGTTTTATTCATATTCTACTCATATTAGATTATAATCTACCATTATCATTCCACTCTCCGTAAAGAATGCCTTTGCGAGTATTCTCTATGAATTTGCTTAGGCGGCTCTTGAAAAGTTCCGGCTGGCGTTTCTTTATTTGAATAGTATCTATCCTCACACGCTTATACAAATCCGGTAGTTGGCAGAAGTTTTCCCATATTAAAGGGTCGGATTTCAATTCTTTTATAATATCCTTATCTATAGTAAAACCATTATCGGACATATCAGGCAGAACTGCTCTTCCTGCATCAGTCATCATACCAAGTTTTTCCATTCTGCGGCATCGCTCCTTATTCAGTTCCGACCAATTACTTCTGGGCTTTCGAGGACAAAGCTTTTGGACGGTTGTATTATCAGGCAGTTTCTTTGTGGTACTGTCAATCCAACCGAAACATAAGGCTTCTTCTACGGCATCTATATACCAAAAAGTTCCGTCTTCTTTGGGTCTTCCTCGCCTTACCACTACCCAACACTCAGTTGCTTTATCATGATTTTGCAGAAGCCATTCACGCAGTTCTGTCCTTGATTTTACCTTTAATAAATTATGTATTTCCATTTGTAGAATTATGAGTTTTCTAATAATGCCATAAAAGTACGAAAAAGAAGCAACCCAAATGCTATTGGGCTACTCCTTTCTGATAAGTTTGGGCGATTTAACAATTACAATTTGAACCCTTTGCTTTTTCTTGGTTCTTCTGCTGATATTCTCAAACCTTGCCGTAACTTATCAAACTGCCCTTTGAACCACTCTCCAATCGGCTTCCTATTTATAGTTAACATAAGTTTACCGCTATCGGTTGGATGTTTCTCCACCCTGAAAACATCGTTATTGATTTCAAACTTTCGTCTGTGTTCTTCGGAATAAATTTTGCCACTACATTGTATGGCTTCTTTCTTTGTCA
>OGPT01003650.1_pt1 | contig 10819 bp, 5 predicted proteins | sample 1552951 | NCBI WGS metagenome assembly OGPT01 (sample SAMEA2580224, study PRJEB22360) | human gut metagenome | biome: human gut; feature: human-associated habitat; material: faeces | place: Denmark | collected 2008/2010
GTGATGTGGCGATTGTCGTGCTGTCGCGCGGCGGTGGCGAAGGCAGCGACATGCCGACAGTGACAGAGGAAGAGGCTGACGAGAAGGATTTGGCGAGCCATACTGGCTACGTCACACAGGCGGACGGCAAAGTCTACAAGCATTTCCTGCAGTTGACGGACAGTGAAGAAGCGCTGCTGGACTATGTGAAGGCGCAGGGCTTCAAGAAGATTATCTACTTGGTGAACTCCTCGGAAATTTTCGAGATGGCTGACCTTCAGAATGATGATGCGATTGACGGTATCCTGTGGATTGGCCGTCCAGGTCAGACCGGTACGATTGGTGCGGCGCGAATCCTGAGCGGCGCGGTGAACCCGTCCGGCAAGACGGTAGATACTTGGTATGCGGACTTTACCGCTGACCCTATCTGGCAGAATTCCATCGGCAACCAGCAGGTGGCCAGCGATGTGACGTACACCGTGGCGGGGCAGAAAACGGACACCGTGACGACGGAGGCCGCAGGCATTGGCGGCACAGCGACGGCCTATCACGGCGTGGACTACGAAGAAGGCATCTACGTCGGCTACCGCTACTATGAGACGGTGGCAGCGGACAAGGAGGCAGCACAGGCTGGCGCAGGCGAAGAATGGTACAGCAAGGCGGTTGTCTATCCCTTCGGCTACGGTCTGAGCTACACCGACTTCCAGTACAGCAATCTGGTCGTCAAGGCGGGCGACGAAGTGATTTCCGACGGCGCGACGTTCGATGCTGCGAAGCTGTCTTCCAGCGTGGAGACTGGACGCGCGCAGATTGAAACCATGACTGTTCAAGTGGACGTAACCAACAGCGGCAGCGTGGCGGGCAAGGAAACCGTGGAAATCTACGTCAAAGCACCCTACACGCCCGGCGAAGTGGAAAAGGCGCATGTGAAGCTCGTCGGCTTCGGCAAGACGGACGAATTGCTCCCCGGTCAGACACAGACGCTGAACATCACTGTCAACGTGCAGGACATGGCTTCCTACGACGCGACGGACGCGAACCACAACGGCACGAAGGGCTATGAGCTGGACGACGGCGAATACACCCTGATGGCGATGAGCAACGCGCACGGCTGGGCAGAGCAGGATGCGGCAACGTATCAGGCGGTCAGCTTCAACCTGAATGCGGATGCGTATCTGCAGCTGGATGACTTCAGCGGCAACGAGATTTCCAACCTGTTCTCCATCGAGAACGGCATCTTCTACACCCTGCGCGATAACAACGGCAAGTATCAGTTCAACGCTGATCCGGATGCGAAGGAAACGCAGCTGTCCCGTGCGGACTTTGAAGGCACGTTCCCGGTTGCGCCGACGGCGGCTGATCTGACGATTTCTGAAAACACGAACAAGTCTCTGAACTACTGGGACACCTTCAACGCGGACGATACCGAGAACTACGGCGATAACAAGACCATTGATGGCGTTGTGTACGAAGCAGACGGCTATCAGACGGATTATCCGTGGATGGCAGACGTGGAAGCGGCAGCGGACGAAATGACTGCTTGGGATCAGACGGGTACTTACGGCATCCTCCTGCGTGAAATGTCGGGCATCAATCCCTTCAGCGAGGACGTGCTGACCGACGGTCGCTTTGCGGGCAAAACGGGTAAGCAGGCATGGTGCGAATTCATGAACTCCCTGACCTTTGACGATGAAAAGGCGCTTGTCGGTCAGCTTCAAAAGCTGACGATGGACTCGATTTCCATGAATGCGCTCAATGGTCAGGACAGCGCGTGGAATTATGCCAGCACGTTCAACTTCACTTGCAACACCATTCTGGGGGCAACGTGGAATCCGGAACTGTCCCGTTCCAAGGGTGTTCTGATTGGCAACATGGCACTGCTTTCGGGCAACAACACCTGGTGGGGCAACTCAGCAAACACGCATCGTTCTCCCTTTGCGGGCCGTGTGTTCGAGTATCCTTCCGAAGATCCGATTCTGACGGGCATCATCTCCTCCAACGAAACGCTGGGCGCGGTTTCCCGCGGTCTGACGACGTACATGAAGCACTGCGCGCTGAACGATCAGGAGACGTTCCGCAATGGTCTGAACCTGTTTGCGTGGGTATCGGAGCAGGCGGTGCGTGAAATCTACTTCAAGTCTTTCCAGATGTGTGCGCAGGAAGGTCAGGCGACGGGCGTCATGGGTGCGTTCGCTCGTGCGGGCCGCGTGAGCATCAACGTCAACTATAACTATGTGACGGGGCTGTTCCGCAAGGAATGGGGCTGCGATACGATTTCCTTCACGACGGATATGTACGTCGGCATGAAAAACTGCACGCCGCTGGACATGCTGGTTCGTGCTGGCACGGATACCATCGCAACGTCGGAAATGTCCGGCACTTGGGACGCGGACAAGAAGGCGGTTGTGCTGGCAGACGGCACGGTCAGCGCGGCGCAGTGGTACACCACCCGTCAGTGCGCGATGATTTTCCTCTGGACGCATGCGAACACGGCGATGAACAACAACGGCGTTGATTTCTCTGACTGGACGGCGCAGGAACTGCACGTTTCTCAGGCGGTTGCACCGGAAAATCTGGATGTCAAGAGCGGCGTGGAAGCGCAGAAGATGGTCTATACCATCAGCAGCGGCGAACTGCCGTCGGGTCTGACCCTGAATGAGGACGGCACCATCACTGGTACGCCCACCGCGAAAGCGGGCGTGTACACCTTCGGTGTGCAGGCGGCGGCGGACAACTGGGTGAAGGCGAAGCGCCAGTACACCATGACCATCGACACGGTGTTCACCATCGACGAGACGGAAGCGTATCTGGACGAAGAATTCTTCGCGGCGATTCAGTCGGACATGGTCAATGTGGACAATTACAGTCAGGGCGTTGTCTACTCCCTCAAGGAAGGCAAGCTCCCGGCGGGTCTGGCGCTGAACGAAAACGGCGAAATCACGGGTACGCCGTCTGAAACGGGCGACTTCACGATCACGGTGAGTGCGCTGGCGACAAACGAGGTTCGCGTGGGCTGGCGCCGCGTGACGACGGTGGATGATTACGAATATGAAGTGAGCATCAGCGTTGTTGAGTAAATAATCACAACTCGGAAAACAAGTGGGTGTGACTGAACCCCCACGAATGGGGGATGCGGCAGCAAGATATTATTCTGCCGCATCCCTTTCCGAGTCAATGAATCAGAACAGCAAATGGGGGTTCAGCATGAATCGTATGAAGCAATGGGTGCGTACAGCAGCGCTGCTGCTTTCGGTAGAGCTTTTGGTGGGATGTGCGGTGGGCTTCGCGGCGGAAAACACTGCGCATCGGGTGACGTTTCATTTGAATTATGTGGGCGCGGGGACGCTGGACGTGCAGCAGGTGACGTCCGGTGCGCTGCTCACGCCGCCGGAAACGCCCGTGCGGGACGGGTATGTCTTTACCGGGTGGTATACCAATATTACCTGCAACCACGGATTTGACTTTTCTACTCCTGTGACGGAGAATCTGCGCCTTTTCGCAGGCTGGAAGCCGCTCTCCGTGCAGGTGATTTACTATTTGCTCAATGATAAGGGCGATGTGCTGACGCTTAGCGCCGTGCCGGGCGAACTGCTCACGCCGCCGGACGAACCTGTCCGCGACGGCTATGCATTCACGGGCTGGTATCGGAACGCGGCGGGCAGTCTGCCATATGATTTTTCTCAGCCTGTGCCGGAACATGACCTGACGATTTATGCGGGGTATACGCAGAAGAAAGCAACGGTCACGTTCGTCCTCCATGATGATGAGAGCATGACCGAGCAGGTGGAACTGGGCGGCATGATGCACCCCCCGGAAGACCCGATTCGCGACGGCTATGCTTTTGCAGGCTGGTACACGATGGCGACGGGCGGCGAAGCAGTGGATTTTGCACAGCCTGTGCCGGAAGACCGTCGCGTGTTTGCACACTGGGAGAAGACTGCGGCGACGGTGACTTTTGATGCGCAGACCGGCGAAACGCAGACGGAACTGGTGACGATTGGTCAGATAGCCGCGCAGCCGCAGAATCCGGCGCGCACCGGCTATGACTTCGACGCATGGTATTCCGATGCGGCGTGTACCAACCGTTACGATTTTGCGCAGACCGTCACCGAGGACATGACGCTCTACGCGGGCTGGACGCTGCATTCCTACACGGTTTCGTTTGACCCGAATGATGGCAGCGGTCAGGCGGCGACGCAGACCGTTGCGTACGGCGAGCAGGTGCAGGCGGCGGACGATCCGGTGCGGGACGGGTATGACTTCATCGGCTGGTACAACGATGCGGAAGGCACGGCGCGCTACCGCTTTACGGATGCGGTGATACAGGATATGACGCTCTACGCGGCATGGCAGAAGAAAGAAGAATCGTCCGGCGAGAGAATCATCAGCTATCAGTACAATTACGACGACTTGGGCGAATACACCACGCAGACCTATAAGGCGACGCGCAAGATGCGTGCGCCGGATAATCCGGTTCGTCCCGGCTATTACTTTGCGGGCTGGACGCGCGACCCGGAAGGGACGATTCCCTTTGATTTCGCCAGCGAGCGCTCGACCAGCTCCTTCACGCTCTATGCCCGATGGCTCAAGGGCTACACCTTCGAGGCGGAATACACCTACCTCGACGGCAAGCCGGGGCAGGGTACGTCGGACAACTGCATGGGCGTTGACCTGATTCAGACGCCGAAGGATGTGCTGGGCAACGGCACGAAGATGGGTATGAGCAACGACGCCTATGTCGGCAAGCTGTACTACAACGGCGCGTATCTGGACTTCTGCATCCATTCGGAGACGGAAGCGGCAGATGCAGTGCTGGTGGCACGCCTGACGCCCGACCTGTTCGACATGCGCTTCACGGATGAAACGTGGCAGGTACTGGTGAACGGCGAGCCCGTCAAGTACGGGCGGCTGAACCTGACCGGCTCTGTTGCGCAGACGGACTTCGACGCGGAAGGCAACACCATCAATGGAGACATGTTCAAGCGCCCGTTCAGCAACTACGTCCTGACGACGACGCTGCATCTGCAAGCGGGCGAAAACACGATTCGCCTGCTGACGAACAACAACGAAGACCACGGCGGCACATTCAACGCGGAATCGCCGCTCATCGACTGCCTGTATATCTATGCGGATACGGAACTGACGTGGAGCAAGTGCTATCCGGAGAACGTCGGCAAGACGATGGAGGATATTTCTTACGCGATTACCTACGACACGGAAAGTAAATGAGGAAAAGCAACATGAAAAAGCAAAAACGTGCAGGACGCGTATTCCTGTTGGCAGCGGTGCTGCTGGGCGTGCTGGAACTGGTGCTGTATATTGCGGCGGGACGCACGAGCTTTGACCCAAACTACTCGGTGCTGGCGTTCGTGGGCATGGGCGCGGGCATTGTGCTGGGCATCGCAGGCAGCATCATCCGCTGGCGGCCGCTGTCCTTCCTCTCGTATTTGAGCTTCCTCTATGGCTTCATTCAGTATCTTGTTTCGCAGGCAAACTTGATTGCCAATATCTTCTACGATGTGGATGGCTCAACCTTCCCGCCGGCGTTCTATGCCACGCTGGCAGCATCGGCGGGCGCAGTTGTGCTGGCGCTGGTGGCGGGAATCGTCATGAAGCCCATACAGGACAAACAGTAAGGAGGATGGACATGAAAACAGGCAAGAAATGCTGGACAGCGCTGTCCGTGATTACGTCCACGCTCTTGGTGATTGTGCTGGCGCTGACCAGTACGGCATACAGCTATGAAACGCTGATTAACAGGACGCTGGGTACGGTAAATTACCGGGTGGTGGACAACGGCAGCGAAAGCGAAAATACGCAGTACTATACGGCAAAGTACACTGATGGGCAGCAGATTCATGATTGGAGCGCTGAACTGAGCGAGCGGCTGGAAGCAGAAGGGCTTGTGCTGCTGAGCAATCAAGGGGCGCTGCCGCTGGACACGCAGAAGCCGTTGAAAGTCAGCTTGTTTGCGACGGGCTCGGTGAATATCAACAACAGTGTGCAGGGAATGCGTGGCGGTGTCGGCGGTGCGGCAGACAACAGCACGTCCCTGCTGACGCTTCGCGAGGCGATAGAAGAAAGGAAGGCGGGCGGTCAGCCTGTTGAGGTCAATCCGGTGCTGTGGGATTTCTACACCACGGGCGCGGGTAAGAGCTACGGCGGGCAGAAGCGCCTGAATCCGGAAACAAATGTGCAGACGTATTACATCAACGAAGTGCCGTGGTCGCTTTACGATGCGACGGTCAAGGCGTCCTTCGGTGACTACGGCGACGCGGCAATTGTTGTCCTCTCGCGCGACGATACGGAGGGCGCTGACCTGAATGTTTTTGGCAGCGATGGCGAAAACGGCAATTATCTGGCATTGTCCAAGGAAGAGCGGGAACTCATGCAGGAGCTGACGCGCCTGAAGGCGAATGGCACTTTCCAGACACTGATTGTGCTGCTCAACGGCGCAAATCCGCTGCAGCTGGACTTCCTGAAAGATGAAAAGATTGCGGTGGATGCATGCCTGTGGATTGGCAATACGGGCATGACAGGCATTCGCGCGGTGGTGAAGGCGCTGACGGGCGAAGTTGTGCCGTCTGGCCGACTGATGGACACGTTTGTGTATGACAACCTGTCTTCTCCAGCAATGGCGGCGTGGGCACTCAATCAGAATGGGCAGTTCTCTGCACAGTACGACACGAAGGCGCTGAACAATACGCAGAAGGCGTATGGCGTGTACAGTGAGGGCATTTACGTCGGCTATCGCTACTACGAAACGCGCTATGCGGATGCGGTGGAGGGGCGCAGCGGAACGGGATTGTACCGCTATGCGGATACGGTGGCGTATCCGTTCGGCAGCGGCTTTTTCTTCAAGCCGGTCTCGGACAGAGACGTAGGTATCGTTCACGTACAGCGACTGGCAGGTTCAGGAGACGGAAAACGGCTATGATGTTTCGCTGACAGTGACGAATACAGGTGATACCTTTGCGGGCAAGGAAACGGTTCAGGTGTATCTGCAAAAGCCGTATACGGACTATGCCATCGAGAACGGCATGGAAGTCGCAGCAGTGGAGCTGATTGGCTTTGCAAAAACGGATGATCTGGTGCCGGGTGCGTCGCAGCGCCTGACAATTGCCGTGGAGAAGCAGGATTTCACGTCCTACGATACCTACGGGCTGGGCAGCTATCTGCTGGATGCAGGAACGTACTATCTGGCAGCCGGGCGCAATGCGCATGATGCGCTGAATAACATCTTGGCGGCAAAGGGGTACACCGTGTCGGACGGCATGGATGCCGACGGTGACGCTGCCCTCTGCACGGCGATTGAGGTGCTGGATCAAGACTGCGTGACGTACACAGTTTCTGCGGAAACGGGCGCAAAGATTGAAAATCGGCTGGCGGATGCGGACATCAACCGGAATGCCGGTGCAGAGGGCAATCTGGTGACGTATGTGTCCCGCAGCAACTGGATTGGCACTTGGCCGAAGGAAGCGCTTCAGCTGGCGCTGACCGAAATGTTTGCGCAAGAACTGCAAAGCGACCGCGAACCGGACACGCAGGGCGAAATGCCGACCATGGGCGTGGACAGCGGCTTGACGTTGATTGCACTGCGCGGCAAGGAGTATGACGCGCCGGAATGGGACACGCTGCTGAACCAGATGTCGTTTGAGGACATGAACACGCTGCTGACGACTGCCTATTGCACGACAGCGCAGATTGCCAGCGTCTCCAAACCGCAGACGAATGAGCAGGACGGCCCGACCTACTGCAAGGAGGGCAAAACGGATTCGCGCTTCCCGTGCGAGGGCGTGTGGGCAGCTTCTTTCAATACGGCGCTGCTGACGGAAGTGGGCGAAGCGCTGGCGAATGACAGCCTGTATGTGGATTATAACGGCATGTGGATTCCCGGTATCAATATCCATAGAACGCCCTATGGCGGCCGCGCACACGAGTATTTCTCCGAAGACCCGTACCTGACGGGCATGATGGCGGTTGCAGAAATTAACGGCATTCAGCGCTATGGCGTGATTGCCTATCCGAAGCATTTTGCCTTTAACGATCAGGAAGCGAACCGCAACGGCATCGCCATCTGGTTGAATGAGCAGGCGGCGCGCGAAATCTACCTGCGCCCGTGGCGGTATGCGTGCAGTCCGATGTATGGCAATGCGCACGGCGTGATGTCCTCCTTCAACCGCGTCGGCAACCTCTGGACGAGCGGCAGCAATGCGCTGGTGAATGGCATCCTACGCGGCGAATTTGGCTTTAACGGCATGATTGTAACGGACATGGCGGACGCAAACGGCACGGTCTACATGTCCTGTGTGGACGGTATCATGGCGGGTACAGACCTGTGGCTGAGTTCTGGCAAGGATCACAGTTTTGCGGCGTATCGGCAGAACGCGACGGTGGTGCGCGCCATGCGGGAAGCTTGCAAGCGTGTGCTGTACAATGTGGGCAATTACAGCGCGGTCATGAACGGCTATTCTGCCAATACGCAGATTGTCCGCGTGTACACATGGTGGGAGATTGCGCTGCTGAGTACGCTTGGCGCGCTTGGCGTGCTGACGCTGCTCTCGGTTGGAATGCTTGCCAAAGCGTATCGGAAGAAGAAGTAACCGGTCCCAAAGCGGACAGCGGGGAGAATGCTCTGCTGTCCGCAGGGAAGGCAGGAAAAGGGTGAGAAAAGTATGAAGAAGGAAGCATGGAATGAGGGCTGGCTCGTTCGTCACCTGAATACAAACGATGCGTGGCAGCAAATCACCCTGCCGTATGACTGCATGATTCATGAACAGCGCTCGGACGACGCGGAAGGCGGCTGCAACAACGGCTGGTTTATGGGCTATGACTATGAGCTGATGAAACGCTTCCGGTGCAGTGATATGCAGCTGAAAAGGCGCATTCGCACTTATCTGGAATTAGAAGCGGTCTATCGCCAAGGCGAAGTGTACTGCAATGATCAGCTGGTGGTCAAGCGCGATAACGGCTACTTGAATCTGACGGGCGAGCTGACGCCCTATTTGCGCGAAGGGGAGAACACGGTGCGTGTCATTGCCCATAATGCGCAGATGCCCAGCGCACGCTGGTATACTGGCGCGGGTATTTACCGCCCTGCGTGGTGGTACGAAGTGCCGAAAAAACACATTCTGCTGCACAGCCTGCGTATCAAGACAATTAGCATTTCCCCGGCGAAGGTGCAGGTGTCCGGTCAAACCAGCGAAGCAGGCACGGTCACGGTGGAAATTCTCGACGGTACGAAAAGCATGACTGCTGGAAAAACGCAGAGCGACGGAACGTTCAGCATCGTGCTGGATGTGCCGAATGCCGTCTGCTGGGACACAGAGCATCCGCAATGTTATGACTGCCGTGTTTGCTTTGAAGAGGATGTGTGGCAAGAATGGTTCGGTATCCGCACCATCAGCTGCGACGCAAAAAATGGCTTTTGCCTGAACGGGCAGCGGGTGCTGCTTCGCGGCGCGTGCATCCACCATGACAATGGTTTGCTGGGCGCGGCGGAATATCCTGATGCGGTGGAAAGAAAGGTGCAGCTGCTCAAATCGGTCGAGATGGTCGACCAGAACCCCATCGGCAAGTCGTCGCGTTCGAACCCCGTGACCTACATCAAGGCCTACGACGAAATCCGGAAACTCTTCTCGGACCAGCCCTATGCCCAGCACAACGGGCTGGGCGCTTCGGCCTTCTCGTTCAACATCGCCGGAGGCCGTTGCGAGGAGTGCCAGGGCGAGGGCATGATCAAGGTCTCGATGCAGTTCATGGCCGACGTGGAACTGGTCTGCGAGGCGTGCGGCGGGCGGCGTTTCCGCGACGAGGTGCTCGAAGTGAAATACCGCGGCAAGTCGATCTACGACGTACTGGAAATGACCGTGGACGACGCCATCGCCTTCTTCGGCGAGGAAAGCAAGAAGAACGCCACCTGCCGGCGCATCGTCGAGCGGCTGCAACCGTTGCAGGGCGTGGGTCTGGGATACATCAAGTTAGGACAGTCGTCGTCGACCCTCTCGGGCGGCGAGAGCCAGCGCGTGAAGCTGGCTTCGTTCCTGACGAAGGATTCGGCGCAGGGAGGCGTCATGTTCATCTTCGACGAGCCGACGACGGGGCTGCACTTCCACGACATCTCGAAACTGCTCGCGGCGTTCAACGCCCTGATCCAGCGCGGACACACGATCGTCGTCGTCGAGCACAACATGGACATCATCAAATGCGCCGACTGGATCGTGGACCTCGGCCCCGAGGCGGGCACGGCGGGCGGACGGGTCGTGTTCGAAGGCACGCCGCGCGAACTGGAAAAGTGCACCGAAAGCCATACGGGCAAATTTTTGCGCATGCGCGCAAAAATAATGAAGAATGAAAAATGAAAAATTGTCGTACACATGTGCAAAAATAGCCGCGCAGCCCAATTTTTCATTTTTAATCTTTAATTTTCAATTGAATGGAATTCTCTACCTATACACTCCCCAACGGCATCCGCGGCATTCACCGTCAGGTGCGAAACACCGTGGCGCACTGCGCGCTGGTGATCGGCGCCGGAAGTCGCGACGAACATCCCGACCAATACGGACTGGCGCACTTCACGGAGCACGCCTTTTTCAAGGGGACCGAGCGACGCAAGGCATGGCAGGTCAACTGCCGCCTGGAAAACCTCGGCGGGGAGCTGAACGCCTTCACCACCAAGGAGGACACGACGATTCACGCCACGACGCTGAAGGGCGACTTCGCGAAGGCCGCGGAGCTGATCGCCGACATCGCTTTCCGCTCGACGTTCCCCGACCGGGAGCTGGAACGCGAAAAGGAGGTGATCGCGGACGAGATCAACACCTACAAGGATTCGCCCGCC
>OGPT01003659.1_pt1 | contig 10802 bp, 5 predicted proteins | sample 1552951 | NCBI WGS metagenome assembly OGPT01 (sample SAMEA2580224, study PRJEB22360) | human gut metagenome | biome: human gut; feature: human-associated habitat; material: faeces | place: Denmark | collected 2008/2010
CGGGCGGGTGCTGGTAGACGCCGGTTCCCGCCGCCGCGGGTTGTGCCGCCGCCTGATGCACGAAGCCCTGCAGCATATCGCCCTAACGTGGGGTCCGCAGCCCGTCCGCATCTCGGCGCAGGAGTACCTCGCCGGATTTTACGCATCGCTGGGCTTCGAAGCCGTTTCCGGGACTTACCTCGAAGCCGGCATCCCGCATGTCAGGATGCTGAGACGGTAACAAAAACAATTCCGGCGGCAAAGGAAATCCCTGCCGCCGGAATCGTTTTCAGGATTAATGCTTCACCGACGCCATCTCCGCGGGGTTGTGCTTGTACTTGAACACCAAGGCGAAGACCACGGCCACTACGAGGGCATAGCCTGCGAAGATGTACCACGGCCAGCCCCACGCATCGACGACGGCGCCAGCGGCGTACGAGCCGAAGAAGGCCCCGAAGCCGTTGGTCATGATCATGAAGACGCCCTGCGCCGAAGAACGGATTTCGCGGCTGGTCTCCTTCTCGACGAACAGCGAACCCGAAATGTTGAAGAAATCGAACGCCACGCCGTACACGACCATCGAGAGGATCAGGAACGCCGCACCCGAACCGGGATTGCCGATGCCGAAGAATCCGAAGCGGAGCACCCACGCCAGCATCGAAATCAGCATCACCTTCTTGATGCCGAAACGCCGGAGGAAGAACGGGATGAGCAGGATGCAGAACGTCTCGGACATCTGCGAGAGCGACAGCAGGATCACCGAGTGTTTCACGATGGCCGAATCGGCATACTGCGGCATCGAGCCGAAATTCTGAATGTAGCTGTCGCCGAAGGCGTTGGTGATCTGCAAAGCGGCGCCCAGCAGCATCGAGAAGACGAAGAAAATGGCCATCCGCTTCTCCTTGAAGAGCGCGAAGGCCCGCAGGCCCAGCGTATCGACCCACGACTGCTTCTGCGCGCTGCGCTCGACGGGACACCCCGGCAGCGAGAACGAGTAGGCCGCCAGTACGAACGACAGCAGGGCCGAAACGTAGAGCTGCCACTCGGTGAGCTTGATCTGCACGCCCCCGATGTGCGTCAGGTCGACGAACCACATGGCGGCGATGAATCCCACGGTTCCCCATACGCGGATGGGCGGAAAATGCTTCACGGTATCGAGCCGGGCCAGGTCGAGGGCGTTGTAGGCCACGGAGTTCGACAGGGCGATGGTCGGCATGTAGAACATCACGCTCAGCAGCATGCAGCTGTACAGCGGGGCGTAAGCCGTCTGCGAGGCCGCGGCGATGAGAAACGCGCCGCTGATGAAATGGCAGATGCCCAGCAGTTTCTGCGCCGGAATCCAGCGGTCGGCGATAATCCCCATCACGGCGGGCATGAACAGCGAGGCGATTCCCATCGTCGCGAAGAAGCTGCCGATCTGCAATCCCGAGAAGTCGAGTCCGCCTCCCAGGTAGGCGCCCAGCGAGATAAGCCACGAACCCCAGATCGCATACTGAAGGAAGTTCATGGCGATAAGCCGAAATTTAATTCCCATAATTTTCTGATTTTGTGTAAATTTTAAGTTTCAAGCGGTTTTTTCTGCGTAGATTGAAACAAATGTATGAAATTTTTTCCGGATTTTTCTTTGCATTTGCAAAATAAAGTTCTACTTTTGCATCACCAAAATCTATTGAGCTATGGTGTAACGGTAACACAACAGATTCTGGTCCTGTTATTCCAGGTTCGAATCCTGGTAGCTCAACGAAGCCCTGCATTCCCCGAATGCGGGGCTTTTCCGTCTCTTGCCGGCGCGCTTCTCCCCGTTCCGAACGGGCCGCAGAATCCGCGGTTCCCCTCCGGACATTCCTTTCAAACGAAAAGCCACGCCGAACGGTCCTCTCCCCAAATCGAAACACGAAAAGCAGCAAAAATGTTAAAAAACGATTATTTTTCAGGCATCCTATTTGCCCGATAACATTTTTTTAGTTACATTTGCTTTCGGGAATGAATCTTTTCGAAACTCATTTCCGATAAAAAAACGATCAAAATTAGAGCCGTGAATTTACTTTACCGCCGATTATTCGATCACCGCCGTCCGGTTACGGCACGAGCCTGCTCGTGCCGCAGGGAACTTATAAATTTCCCCCCCCCCTCGCCGCGCCGAATACCCGGAGTTAAGTAAACCGTCACCGCCCGCGATTGACGCGTGCATATTGCCGTATATGGCAATATGCACGCGTTTTTCATTGTGTCCGACCGGCAGCCGACAACTTTTCACCCAACCATAAAACACGAAACTATGACCCTAAATCTACGAGAATCCCTGAACTTCATCCTGAAGCCGGCGCTGTTGCTGGCCGGGTGTCTCTGCATGGCGTGCAGCAGCGGAGACAAACATGTCGACGATCCCGACGGACCCGACAATCCGGGCGGCGGCGATGAATACGAGGACATACAGGTAGTGAACGGCAAAGTCCGTTTCTATCTCCGTGAGGCGGAAAATTCCGTCCGCAAGGCCATGGGAACCGGCGAACGGGCATGGAGCAAATCGCTCGTCTCGGTCAACGGAAAATCCTATGCCGTCGAAAGCGATGAAAACGGCCGCTACTACGTCGAGGCGAGCGCTTCGAGCTCCGGGACCTACAACGCCATCCTGACCAATTCAGGCTCCTCCGGCTGGTACGGCTCTTCGGCCTATGCCGACGTGAAACTGCCCTACTCGCAGTTCTGGGCCGCCACGGCGGCATCGCTGCAATCGTATCCCATGTACGGCTCCTACACCAAGGAGAACGGCAACAAGCTGGTGTTCGACGACGCCTTCGCCGTGCTGGACCTGGCCCTGACCGGGTCGGCCAAAATCGCCTCGGTGAAGGTCGAGAACCTCGCAGAAAGCCCCCTGGCAGGCTATGCGAATTTCCTGCCCTCGCGCGGCTACCTCTCAATCACCGGCGGTGTCGGTTTCGCCGTGCTGAACTGCACCGACAACGGCAAATGCGTCTCGCTGGAGAGCGGCACGCCGAAACATTTCTACGTGATGCTGGCTCCGGGCGACTATCCGTCGGGCCTGAAAATCACCATTTCCGGTTCGGAGCACCGCGCCATGGAGCACACGCTGACGACTGCGCAGCTGACGGCGGGGAAGGCCACGTCCGTAACGCTGAAATACGCCCCCGACGCCGACCTGGTGTTTTACGAGAGTTTCGACAATTTCGTCTGGGGCGGCAACATCATGGGCGGCCAGGAGTCGACGGGATACGCTCCGACGGCCGAAGCCGTCACCCCCGGTACGGGAACCGGACGCGACGGCTATGCGGACTCCTTCGAGGAGGTCGCCTACAACAACCCCGGCTCGGCGTTCATCCAGTCGAACACGTGGGACGAGATCAGCGGCAAAACGGTCGGCACGTCCCACCTGATGTCCGATTCGTACGTCGCAAGCCGCAATATCGCCGACTATACCTATATGTTCCGCTGCCAGGAATACCAGGGCTATCTGGCTTGCGGCACAGGTAACACGGGGCGGGGCATTTTCCAGACCGCAGCCCTGAAATCCATCGACGGCATACGTTCCGTGAAGGTTTCGTTCGATTTCTGCTACCAGTACGGATCGACGGACCTCCTGCTGTTCCAGGTGGTGAACGGCGGCATGATCGCATCGGCCTCCGTCGACGGCAAGAGCATCGCCCTGACGGCCGACAATTCGGGCTACACGAGCGCCTCGGGGAGATACATCGTCGAAAAGAGCCACGTAACGCTCCCGTCGAGCGAAGCGGCCGTCAAGAAGTGGCACAACGTGGAGGTCGTCGTAAACAACGCGACCGACGGCACGATGCTCTACTGGGCCGGCAACGACGTGAGCAGCGGCGTGCACGGCTTCTACGTGGACAATATCGAGGTCCGCGCGCTCGGCGAGATGGGCCGCGGCTCCGACAACCTGCGCGTGCTCTACTGGAACATCCAGAACGGCATGTGGTCCGACCAGGCGAACAATTACAACAACTTCGTCGCGTGGGTGAAGAAATACGATCCCGACATCTGCGTATGGTGCGAATCGGCCACCATCTACAAGGACAATACGAATTCGGCGCAAGCCTCCTCCGCCCGGTTCCTGCCCGACGGCTGGGCGGCAGAAGCCGTGGCCCTGGCGGCCCGTTACGGCCACGCCTACCCGGCCGTCGGCGGCTGGCGCGACAACTATCCGCAGACCATCACGTCGAAATATCCGATCGAGACGCTGCTGAAAATAACCGATTCGGACCAGGCGGGCAAGCCCGTGTCCCACGGCGCCGCCATTCAGCGGGTTACCGTGAAGGGCCGGACGATAAACATCGTGACGCTCCACACGTGGCCGCAGGCCTATGGATTCGGAGTCGGCTCGGCCGATCAGGCGGCGAGCGCCGCCAACAAGGAGGGCGACAAGTACCGCGAATTCGAGATCAAGTACATCTGCGCGCAGACCGTCAACAATCCCGCGTACGCTTCCTGTCAGGATTGGCTGATGATGGGCGACTTCAACTCGCGGTCGCGCGCCGACAACTGGTACTACGGCTATCCCGAGAACGACACCCGGCTGCTGGTCCACAACCACATTCTGGACCATACCGACCTCAAGGACATCATCGCCGAGCGCTACCCGGGAAGCTTCATATCGTCGACTTACGGCAACGCCCGTATCGACTACATGTATGCGTCGCCCTCGATGTACGCCCGCATAGTGAACGCACTGACCGTCATGGACAAGTGGACCACGGCGACCCAAAGCCCCTACGTGTCCAACTTCTACGACCCGTCGGACCACCGCCCGATCCTGGCGGACTTCGAGCTGAAACAGTAGACCTCCCGTCGATCAACCGACCCCAAATAAATAAAACCCAATCTTAACCTTTTTACCAATTATGAGAAAAACATTCCTGACGAAGGGTTTCGTCCGTTTTTCACGCGGATTGGCCGGAGCCGCATTAATCGCGGCGGCAATCGGCATCACGTCGTGTGAAACGCATTCGAACTCCGATCGTAACGAATCGATCAAGGTCTACGCGGACCCGATCGCAAAAGAGCCTATCGATGCCGGCATCGTCGGCGTGAAAGGCGGTCTCGCCAAACTCTACGTGGACGCCAACATCGACTTTGTCGCGACGTGGGAAGACGACGCAGCGACGCCGTGGGCCAAGGTGGTGGATTACTCTTCGACAGACCCCCAGACGGGGCTTCGCGTGATAACCCTGAAGGCCAACCGGCGCAGCACGACGTCGAGCTACTACACGCGGCGCACGGGCATGCTGATTCTGGCAGCCTCCGACGGCGAACTGAACTACAACCGGATAATCCCCATCCACCAAGGCTCCACGGCCCGCGTGAGCAATGATTTCGCGACCCTGAAGTACGGCAAGACCGACCCGCGCTTCACCGACGGCGAAACCCCGATCGACAACTGGACCACGGCCCAGAAAAACCTCGGGTTCACGTCCACGACGATCGAAGGGGAGGAGGTCGCCCACTGCTACGGCAAGAACGGCTACCTGAAACTGGGCGACGACAAGGGCCACGGAGCCGACCTGATTTCGCCCTACACCAACACGCTCCGCAGCGACTCGCTGCTGATGGTTTCGTTCCGCGCCGTGGCCTTCACCGATTACATGACCGGCGCCCGGGACGACAACAAGATCACGGTCGAGGTGCTCGGCGGGGGCGTCATCCGTGATTTCGCCCAATCCGAGAAGACCACGATCGACCTCGAAGCCGGCTATTACGACATTTCGAGCGAGGAGTTCCCCGAAGACATGTGGGAGGGTCACGATTTCCTCGTCTTCGTCGCCGGCACGAAAGCCAACCCGATTACGGCCAACACGCGGGTCCGCATCATCTGCGGCTCCCTCACGCAGAACTCCGCCGTCAACAACCGCATTTACCTCGACAATTTCTACATCCGCCGTCTGCAGAAGGTCGAAGAGGACTACTTTGCCGAAAACAACGGCAGCGGTAAGGACATCATCCTGGGAGCGCCTTTCGACGAGGAGGAACAAGAGTAAAAAAGAGGAACAAGTCGTTTCAACAAAAAAAAGCCTAAAATGAATAAAATTCTTCACTCAATAAGAGCATCCGTCCGAGTGATGTCGCTGGTGGCGGTACTGATACTGCTCGCGGCGCACACGGCGCCGGCAACGGCTCAACAAAAGGCCCAGACTGTCAGCGGAACCGTCCTCGACCCGGACGGCAACCCGCTGATCGGCGCCACGGTCGTGGTCGTCAAAGGCACGCAGGGCGCAGTCACCGATGTCAAAGGCAAATTCACCATCAAGGCCAAGCCTTCGGACAGCCTCCAGATTTCGTACCTGGGTTACAAGACCGAGACCCTGAACGTGGGTTCGCGGACGAACTTCACCGTCAGGATGGAGAAGGACTCCTCCACCGACATCGACGAAATCGTGGTCATCGGTTACGGCCAGGTCGCCAAAAAGGACCTGACCGGTTCGGTCGCGACGGTCAAGATGAACGACATCAAGGACGTACCGGTTCTTTCGGTCGACAACGCCCTTCAGGGACGTATCGCCGGAGCCGACTTCATGTCGACCACCGGTGAGCCGGGCGCCACGACCACCATCCGCATCCGCGGCACGCGCTCGATCAACGCGTCGAACGAGCCGCTGATCGTCGTCGACGGCGTGATGGACGCCATCCACGACCTGAACGACATCAACTCCGACGACATCGCGGGCATATCCGTCCTCAAGGACGCCTCCTCGACGGCGATCTACGGTTCGCGCGGCGCCAACGGCGTCATCCTCATCACCACCAAGCGGGGTCTCGGCTCCAAGGGCAAGGTCAACATCACCTTCAAGACCGACATGGGCTTCTCCCAGCTGCCCCGTCAGCTCGACATTATGAACGCGTCGGAATTCGCGCAGTACCGCAACGACTACGCCTATTTCGGCAGCGACGCCAACCACCCCGACGTAGGCAAGGACACGCCCCTCTCCGGTTCGGTCTATTCCGACCCGCTCTCGCTGGGCGAAGGGACGAACTGGATCAACGAGATCACCCGCACGGCCCTCTATTCCAACTACGCCCTCTCGCTGTCGGGAACCAGCGACAAATCGTCGTATTACGCTTCGTTCTCCTACAACGACACCGAAGGTATCATCCAGGACAGCGGCCAGCAGCGTTTCACGGGACGTATCAACCTCGAACGCCAGTTGTTCAAATGGATGAAAGTCGGCTATACGGGTTCGTACACCTGGCGTCACAACGACCAGAACAAATCCTCCATCGGCGGAACGGCCTGGTACAGCAGCGCCCAGTATCTGTCACCGCTGCTCAAGCCGAACGACACGTATAACCCGCTGTATTACAACGGACAGAAGATCAACACGCAGCGTGCGCTGATCGACCTGAACACCTATTACCTCGAACGCCACTCGAACAACCACGCCTTCACGCTGAAACTGGAGCCGGTGAAGAACTTCACGATCAACAGCACCTTCTCCTACTATCTCTACCAGCGGCATACCTACCGTTACTATCCGGGAACCCTTCCCCTGAAAGGCGAGAACGAAGGCGGCGAGGCCTACCGCGCCGAGTGGGACGAGCACTCGTTCTCGTGGGAGACCACGGCCGGCTACAAGTTCGAGAAGAACGGCCATTCGTTCGACGTTCTCGGCGGTTTCTCGGCTTACAGTTTCGCCTCGCACGATTTCAACCTGAGCGGCAAAGGCTACATGGACGACGCCATCCTGTGGAACAACATGAACGCCGTGCAGGACAAAGAGACCTATTCGGCGGGCACTTCCTACTCGAAGAAAACCAAAACGTCGGTCTACGCGCGTCTGAACTACAACTGGAAGTCGCGCTATTACCTGACCGTGACGGGACGTTACGACGGAGCCTCGAACTTCGCGGCCAACAACAAGTGGGCGTTCTTCCCGTCGGCCGCCCTCAAGTGGAACATTTCGAACGAGAATTTCCTGAAGGACTGCAACTGGATCGACGACCTGTCGCTGCGCCTGAGCGCCGGTCTGACGGGTAACGACGCGATCAGCACCTACCGTTCGCTCGCCACCCTCTCCTCGACGACGGGCGGCTATCTGTTCGACGGATCGCAGCCCGTGGCGTTCTACCGCAGCCGCCTGGACTCCCCGGACCTCACGTGGGAGAAGACCACGGCCTACAACGTGGCGATCGACTGGTCGATGTTCAAAGGCCGCCTGAACATCACGGCCGAAGCCTACAAATCCAAAACGACCGACCTGCTGATGTCGCTGGCCGTTGCGGCCCAAACCGGTTACACGTCGCGCTGGACCAACATCGGCTCGACCTCGAACAAGGGTATCGAGCTGTCGGTCGAGAGCCACAACATCGTCCGCCCGAAGTTCCACTGGTCGACGACGCTCACCCTGTCGCACAACGAACAGAAGGTCGACGACATCGGTTCCGAGGACTTCATTTCGGCCTACAACTCGCCGGGCAACAACCCCTACATGATGTACGGCTACGTCAAGGGCTACCCGCTCAACTCGCTCTGGGGATTCAAATACGGCGGCACGTGGAAGAGCGCCGAGGAACGCGAGGAAAACGCGGTGACGAAAACCTACGTCAGCCCGGCCAACACCGACGGAGGCCCGCGCTACTACGACACCAACCACGACGGCGTGCTCTCGCGCGAAGACCTGATCTACCAAGGCAACGCCGACCCGTATCTGTACGGAGGTTTGCAGAACACGTTCTACATCCACGGTTTCAAGCTGGGCGTCTACTTCGCCTACTCGCTCGGCGGCAAGATCTACAACTATTCGGAGATCTACATGGCCGGTTCGCAGTTCGCTAACCAGTACCGCTACATGCTGAACGCCTGGCATCCCGTCCGGAACCCGAATTCCGACATTCCGCGGGCCGGAGCGAAAAGCGACGCCGCGCTTCCGAGCGACTTTATGATCCACGACGCTTCGTACCTCCGGCTGAAGAACATCACGCTGTCGTACACGTTCGACCTCAAGAAAAAATGCTCGTGGATGAAAGACCTCACCCTGAGCGTATCGGGCGAAAACCTCTTTCTGTGGAAAAAGTACAACGGATTCGACCCCGACGTTTCCAGCGAGGGAACCTCGTCGACGCTGCGCCGTATGGACCTGGGCGCCTATCCCAAGCCCCGCACCATCATATTCAGCCTTCAGTTGAGATACTAACCTAACAGAATTAAGACGATGAAACTCAAACATATATTCTACACGGCCGCGGCCATGGCCATGCTTTCGTTCCAGGCATGTACGCTGGACGAAGACACATCGGGCATCTCGAATCCCGACGACTTCTTCCGCAAATTTTCGGAATGCCAGTCGGTCGTAAACGGATGCTACATTCCGATCAAGTCGATCTACACCTATACCTACATGATCGCCACCGAGTGTGTCACCGACATCGCCTACTGCCCATCGGGAACGCTCGACGCCAGCCTGGACATCTCGCCCGCCGTGCCGCGCATGGGTTCGACGGTCTGGCGCAACGGCTACCTCGGCGTACAGCGCTGCAACTTCGCCGTCAACGGCATCGAGCGCGCCTATAAAAACGAGGTGATCAGCGAGGAGCAGTACCACCAGCTGCTTTGCGAGGCGAAAACCCTGCGGGCGTTCTTCTACTGGACGCTGACCTGCTTCTTCGGCAACGTTCCGTTCTATTTCGACGACGTTACGGACAACGAGGTTTTGAGCCGGATTCAGGTGTTGCCGCGCATGGACGCCAACGAGACCCGCAACAAGGTCATCGAAGACCTTCAGTCGATAGCTCCCCTCGCCGCCCAAACCCGCACCTACGACAACGAGGCCAATCGTCTGGGAGCCTCCTGCGCCTACATGCTCATCGCCAAGATGGCCATGTGGAACAAGCAGTGGGACGTGGCGCTGGACGCGCTGGAGCAGATCGAAACGATTTACGGTCCGCTGTCGCAGTACGACTACGCCGAGAATATCCTGTTCCGGAACAAGAACACCCCGGAGTCGATCATGGAAATTCAGCACACCTACACCCAGGGCGCCCTTACCTACACGTCCAACGTGGCCTGCATCTGCCAGCCCTACCCGCGTGCGGCCAATTCGGCGATCTACGACGGCGTGGAGATTCCCGAACTGGGCGACCAGGCGACCGTCTGGTCGGCGATGCGTCCGAACGTCTATTTCAGCCAGGGTCTCCAGTCCAAAATGGGCAAGGACATCCGCGCCAAGTACAACATGGCATGGGGATACGAGGACAAGACGTTCAACAGCACCAACACCCGCCCGTGGTGCGGACCGAAGTTCTGGTGTCCGAACATGCAGTCCTCGGCCGACGGCAACAACTACAAGGTCTTCCGCTATGCCGACGCGCTGCTGATGATGGCCGAGTGCTATTTCTATAAGGAAAACTACGAAAAGGCGGTCGAATACCTCGACATGACCCGCACGCGCGCCAATCTGTCCAAGTACACCTTCCGCACCCCCGCGCGCCTCGAGGAGGAGATCCGCAACGAGCGCGCCCGCGAGCTTTTCGGCGAATTCCAGCGCAAGTACGACCTGGTCCGCTGGGGTATCTGGTACGAAGCCGTAACGGACAACAGCGACTACGCCTATCTGCAACTCAACACGGCTAACAGCCGGATCAAACCGTGCCACCGCTACTACCCCATTCCCGACACGGAGGTCACCTACTCGAAGAACAACCTCGACAACAACGAATACAAGGCTTACGGCTTGTAATAATCCGAAACTTTCAGACGAATGAAAACAATATTCAATAAACAGAAAAGATCGGTCGCCGGCGTACTGATCGCCCTGACGGCCCTGACGACGGCCCTGACCGGCTGCCAGGAGGATTTCGAG
>OGPT01003662.1_pt1 | contig 10789 bp, 9 predicted proteins | sample 1552951 | NCBI WGS metagenome assembly OGPT01 (sample SAMEA2580224, study PRJEB22360) | human gut metagenome | biome: human gut; feature: human-associated habitat; material: faeces | place: Denmark | collected 2008/2010
GAAACCCACGCCTCCAGAACGGCCGGAACGCGGTCGATCCACGGCATTGCCACGGCGTTGCCCGAAACGATCACGACGGCCAGGTTGGGATTGGCCCCGGCCAGCGCCTCGATCACCTTGTCCTGCGCATAGGGCAGGCCGTATTGCAGACGGTCGGCACCCTCGCAGTCCTGATGGTCGCTCTTGTTGAGTCCGCCGACGAAGATCACGGCGTCGGCCTTGCAGGCCGCAGCCACGGCATCGGCGATGAGCTGGGCTTCGGAACGTTTCTCCGAAAGGTCCTGCCCCGTCTTCACGCCGTTGTAGTCGCCCGTCACGTCGCCGACATAGCCGCGCTCGTAAATCACCTCGGCCTTACCGTCCGCGGCGGCGCGGATGCCCTCCAGCGGCGTGTATTCGTGCTGCACCTTCAGCGACGACGAACCGCCGCCGACGGTCATCATCTTAATCGCATTCTCACCCACCACGGCAATGGTTTTGGCTTTCGCAAGGTAGATCGGTAACACCCCGCCGTCGTTCTTCAGCAGCACCATGCCCTCACCCGCAATGCGGCGTGCGGCGGCCAGGTGTTCGGGAGAGTTCATCGACCCGAAAGGTTTTTGCGTATTCATCGCCGTACGGAAGATCAGCCTCAAAACCCGGCGAGCCTTGTCGTCGAGCTGCTCGGTGGATACTTTTCCCTGACGAAGCAGCTCCAGATAAGGCCCTGCGAGGAAATAGTTGTCATACACGTTACTGATGTCCAATGACCAGTCGACCCCATTCGTCCAGGAGCCGAATTCCAGGTCCAATCCATTCTCGGCGGCCTGCTTCGTATCGTGTGCGCCGCCCCAGTCGGAGACGACCACACCGTCGAACGCCCAGTCGCGTTTGAGGATATCGTTCAGCAGGTACTGGTTGTGGCAGCAATGCTGACCCTTATACTTATTGTAGGCGCCCATGAGCGCCCACACGCCGCCCTCCTGAACGGCCGCCCGGAAAGCCGGGAGGTAAATCTCGTGCAATGCCCGGTCGTCGACCACAACATCGTGATACAACCGGTTCTGCTCCTGGTTATTCAGTACAAAGTGCTTCACACAAGCGGCGACGCCATTCTTCTGGACCCCCTGGATATAGGGAACCACCATCCGCGAGGAGAGATAGGGGTCTTCGCCCATATATTCGAAATTGCGGCCATTCAGCGGCGTGCGGTAGATGTTCACGCCGGGTCCCAGCAGGATGTCCTTCTCGCGGTAGCGCGCCTCCTCGCCGATGGATTTGCCATACAGCGCCGACATTTCGGGATTCCACGTCGCGGCAAGGCACGTCAGCGCCGGGAAAGCCGTGCAGGAGTCGTTCGTCCAGCCGGCCTGGTCCCATTCGTCCCACAGGACCTCGGGGCGGATGCCGTGAGGGCCGTCGGTGCACCACACCTCGGGAATGCCCAGGCGCGGAACGCCCGCCGACGAGAATTTCGACTGCGCATGCAGGATGGCGACCTTCTCTTCGAGGGTCATGCGCGAAAGGGCGTCTTCGACCCGCTTTTCGATCGGCTGCGACTCGTCGGGGGAGACGGCGACGCTGCCCTGCGGCCCCGGCCCGCCTCCGCAGGCGACCGCCGCCAGGGCGCACAGCCCGGCGAGACTCTTCAACAGAATTTTATTTTTCATGTCTGGAATGGATTAGTGCATATTCACAAACGGAGTGCACAGTCGAGAGGCCGCGCACTCCGTTTGCAAAATTAACGATTATTTCTTAACCAGCGACAAAACGGGGTTGTCTTTTCCCGCCGTCACGTCGAGTGTCAGACGATAGGTCGCGCCCTCCTCAAGGGTGACTCCCGAGGCGATCTCGATGTTGCCGTCCCCGGCGATCGAGAAGAACGCCTCGGCGCCCGGCGCCAGCGTGAAGGCTCCCAGACCGTCCCAGCCGCGGTTCCGGAAGAACTTGCCGCTCCAGCCGCTTACGCGGAAACGCTGTCCGAGGGTCGTGCTGCCTTCCAGACCCGCCTGGGCCGTCATCGTGTAGATGCCGGGAGCGGATTCGGGCACGCAGACGCCCTTTTCGGTGGTCCAGCCCGGTTCGTTCACGGCCGCGGGCGAACCGATGCCGTAGCCGATGAAATAGACCGCCCCGTGACCGTCGTCGCTCAACGTGGCAAGCCCCGAACCGTCGGCGTTGAGCCCCAGCGCATCAATCACCCGGGTCGCCAGGTTGGCCGTGATGCGGTATTTGCCCGTGACGGGGACCAGCTTGACGCTCGTCGCGGAGGCCGCCTCGAAGAAGTCGGGATTGATCCACGCCGGCGTGAAGGCGTCGGCGCCGCCCAGCGTCAGCGTCTGGCCCTGCGTCAGGTCGAGGTCCACCTGGTAGTTGTCCATATCGAGCTGGGTCATCTTCGTGCCGTTGACGGTGATGTCGGCGGGGGGGGGGGCCCGCCGAGCCGTGGAATCGGTTCGTCGGCCATTCCGTCGCCGAGGATGATGAGGTACTTCATGGTCTATCGGATATTGGCGATGCGGATGATGTCGGCGAAGACGCCTGCGGCCGTCACCTCCGCGCCGGCGCCGTACCCCTTGATCTGGATCGGGTATTTGCGGTAGCGTTCGGTGGTGATGAGGATGACGTTGTTGCTGCCCGAAAGGTGGTAGAACGGGCTTTCGTTGTCGACCTCTTCGAGCCCGACCGAGGTGCGTCCGTCCTCCATGCGGGCGATGAAACGCAGCCGTTTCCCTTCGGTTTCGAGCCGTCGCCGCCATGTTTCGAAGCGGGCGTCCGTTTCGGGCAGGCGATGCCAGAACTCGTCGATGCTCCCCTCGAAGCAGCTTTCGGGCAGGAAGGTGCGCCGCTCCACGTCGCGCTGTTCGACGGCATAGCCCGCTTCGCGCGTGAGGATCACCAGCTTGCGGATGACGTCCGTGCCGCTCAGGTCGACGCGCGGATCGGGTTCGGCATAGCCTGCCTCCTGAGCCATGCGTACGGCGCGGCTGAACGGAATTTCGGCGCTCATGCGGTCGAAGATGTAGTTGAGCGTCCCCGAAACCACCGCCTCGATGCGCAGGATGCGGTCGCCGCTGTTTATCAGGTCGGAGATCGTGTTGATGATCGGCAGACCGGCGCCGACGTTGGTCTCGAAGAGGAATTTCGCGTTGCGTTTGCGCGAGACGGTTTTGAGCTCGCGGTAGAGGGCGTAGTCGGACGACGCGGCGATCTTGTTGGAGGCCACCACCGAGACGTTGTGGTCGAGCAGCGAACGGTAGAGCGCCGCCACCTCCGCGCTGGCCGTGCAGTCGACGAAGACCGAGTTGTAGATGTTCAGGGCGAGAATCTCGTCGCGCAGGCTCTCCGGCGTCGAGGGCGTTCCCTCCTCTTCGAGCCGCCGGAGGCAGTCGTTCAGGGCGATGCCTTCGGCGTCGATGAGCCGTTTGCGGGAGTTGGCGATTCCCACGACGCGGATTTGGAGTCCGTTGTCGGCCATGAGCGTGCGCCGTTGCAGGCGGATCTGTTCCAGCAGGTCGCGCCCCACCTGTCCGACGCCGGCCACGAAGATGTTGAGTACCTGATACTCCGACAGGAAGAACGAGTCGTGGATCACGTTGATCGCCTTCGGAAGGCTTTCGAGCGTCACGACCACCGAGATGTTGGTCTCCGAGGCGCCCTGCGTGCAGGCGATGACGTTGATGCCGTTGCGTCCCAGCGTCCCGAACAGCTTGCCCGCGATGCCGGGCGTATGTTTCATGTCGTCGCCCACCACGGCGATCGTCGCCAGGTCGTGTTCGGCGGTGATGCTGCCCACCTCGCCGATCTCGATTTCGGGGGCGAACTCCCTGGTGAGCATCGCGATGGCCAGATCGGCGTCCTCGTTGCGCAGTCCGATCGACGTGGTGTTCTCCGAGGCGGCCTGCGACACGAAGAAGACGCTGATGCCGGCCCTGGCCAGTGTGCGGAAGATGCGGTGGTTGACGCCGATCACGCCTACCATGCCCAGCCCTTGAATGGTCACCAGACAGGTGTTGTTGATCGAGGAGATCCCCTTGATCGCCTTGTCGCGCCCCTGCACCCGCTCGCGGGAGATGAACGTGCCCGGCGCTTCGGGGTTGAAGGTGTTCTTGATCAGGATGGGGATGTCGCGGTGGTAGACCGGGAAGATCGTGGGCGGATAGACCACCTTCGCGCCGAAGTTGCACAGCTCCATCGCCTCTTCGAAGCTCAGCCGGTCGATGACATAGGCATCGCTGATGACGCGCGGGTCGGCCGTCATGAAACCGTCGACGTCGGTCCAGATTTCGAGCGTCTCGGCGTTCAGCGCGGCGGCAGCGCCGCGTCCGATGAGCATCGCCATCTCACAGGTCAGATCTGCACCGGCCACGCCGCGCACACCATCGGTACCAAAATACTTTCCCATAGTAAATACCTCGCTTAAAATAAGCTCTGTTGTCCATTGTCCTCGGCGCTGCCGCTCTCAGGCGCTTTCAGGCCGAGGTGTTCGTAAGCAAGCCGGGTGGCACAGCGGCCCCGCGGCGTCCGGGTCAGAAAGCCCATCTGCATCAGATACGGCTCACAGACATCTTCCAATGTAACCGCTTCTTCACCCAGTGCAGATGCCAGCGTTTCCAGCCCAACAGGCCCACCGCCATAGCCCTTAATCATCATCGTGAGCATTCGGCGGTCATTGCTGTCTAAGCCCAGTTCGTCAATCTCCAGCCGTCCCAGTGCAATTTTGGCAATGTCCAGCGTGATTTCTCCATTGCCCATAACATCGGCAAAGTCCCGTACCCGCTTCAGCAGGCGGTTTGCAATTCGAGGTGTTCCTCTTGCTCGGCTGGCAATTTCTGCTGCCCCTTCAAAGGTGCAGGGAATTTCCAAAATCATACTGCTTCGCCGGACAATATCCGTCAGCTGTTCCGTGGTGTAAAGCTCCAACCGCTGAATCACACCAAATCGGTCTCGCAGCGGACTGGAAAGCTGCCCGGCACGGGTCGTTGCACCAATCAATGTGAACGGGTTCAAATCAATCCGCAGGGAACGGGCGGAAGGTCCTTTTCCCATGATAATATCAATGGCATGGTCTTCCAATGCCGGATAAAGAATTTCTTCTACTGCACGGGAAAGCCGATGGATTTCATCAATGAATAGCACATCGTTCGGCTGTAAGTTGGTCAGCAACGCTGCCAAATCGCCCGGCTTTTCAATGGCAGGCCCTGATGTTATCCTGATGTTCACTCCCATTTCATGGGCGATTATGGCAGAAAGAGTGGTCTTGCCCAGACCAGGCGGGCCGTAAAGCAGAACGTGGTCAAGGCTGTCGCCTTCCCCAGCCCCGGCGGCCCATACAGCAAGACGTGATCCAAAGGGTCGCCTCGCCGCTTCGCTGCCTGAATATAAATCGCCATATTTTCTTTGACTTTATCCTGACCGATATATTCCGCCAGTGTTTGCGGTCGCAGTGTGACTTCCACATCATGGTCTTCCGGCGTTTCTTCCGCCGTAACCATCCGGGAATCAAACTGCATATCGCTTGTTTCAATCACAATGCGTCCTCCTTTTTCTGTTTAACGCCGTTTTCCAATGGCCTTCAGCGTTTCTTTAATCAGTTCTGTTGCGGACAACTCTGCCGGCAGCTTTGCCAGAATCGGCATTACTTCCAGCTGTGTATAGCCCAGAACCGTCAATGCCGACAATGCTTCTGCCACTTCGCTTTCTGCCGGCGGAGCAACTTCAGCAGAGAGATTTGCTGCGGACAGAACACCGCCCTGCTCCTTCGCAATCTGGTCTTTCAATTCCAGCACAATCCGCTGTGCCATTTTTGTTCCAACACCCTTGACTTTGGTCAAAGTCTTGCTGTCGCCAGAGGCAACCACCAATGCCAGGCGTTCCGGTGTCAATTCGGACAAAATCGCAAGGGCTGCTTTGCCACCGACACTGCCAACCCCTGTCAGCATGGAAAAACAGCGGCGTTCCTGTGCACTGAGAAAGCCATATAATTCCAGATTCCCTTCCCGCATGGAAACGGAGAGAATCGTATACAAAAATACCTCTTCGCCAACGGCACACAGCTTGCTATAAGTCTGATACGAAATCCGGCAGGCATAGCCAACGCCACCGCATTCGACCACTGCCATGTTCATTTCCTTGGCGATTAAAGTTCCATGTAAACTGTCAATCATGTTTTCTGCTCCCTATTTTCCTATGATTCCATTCTTCCTCGCAAGCCCGTTGCACAATGTCCGTGACAAATGGCAATTGCCAGTGCATCGGCAGCATCATCCGGCTTCGGGATTTTTTGCAGCTTTAAAATCCGGCGTGTCAATTCCATGACTTGCTTTTTTTCGGCTCTGCCATATCCGACAACCGCCTGCTTTACCTGCAAGGGCGTATACTCCGAAACGGGAATTTGTTCCAGCTGTGCCGTCAGCATTAAAACACCTCTTGCCTGTGCCACATCAATTACCGTCTTTTGGTTGGATGTGAAATAAAGTCGTTCCATCGCCACACAATCCGGATGGTATTGCTGAATCAGCGTCCGAAAATCCCGATAAATGCTCTCCAGCCGCCGTAAAAACGGCGTTTCTGCGGCGGTGGTAATTGCACCGTATGTAATCGGTGTAAAAGTCGTTCCGGTATATTCCAATACGCCAAATCCAACGATGGCATAACCCGGGTCTACCCCTAAAATTCGCATAACTGCCGTTCTCCTATTCTCATTTTCATCCCGTCCGTTTTACAGACAATTACTATTATACCATATTTCAAGGGGTGCTTTCAATAGTGATTCAAATTTTTATGTTGATTTTCCAAAAAAATTTTTGTATAATAGAAAAAGACAAAAAAGTTGAAAGGAATGCGATTATGAATTTAGAAGAAATCCGCACAGAAATTGATGCCTTGGACAAGGAACTGCTCGCACTGTTTGAACGGCGTATGGATCTTTGCCGAGATGTCGCCCTTTATAAGAAAGAACACAACCTCCCAGTTTTCCAGCCGGAACGGGAAGAAAAGCTGCTGGATAAGATTGAGCAGGCAGCCTCTCCAGACCGCAAGCATGCTGCACGGACGCTATTCTCTGTCATCTTAGACATCAGCAAACAGCTGCAATCCCGTATCCTAGCCAAAATGGAAACCGACCCGATTTTCCCCGTTCCGGATTTTTCCGCTGCCCAGAAAATCGGCTGTCAGGGAACGAATGGTGCAAACTCCGAAACGGCTTCTCAGCAGTTCTTCCCCGGCAGAGCTGTCACCTTCTACCCCACTTTTGAACATGTCTTTCAGGCAGTGGAACGGGGCGAAGTCGAATTTGGGGTGCTGCCTGTTTATAATAGTACCAGCGGTTCGGTCACGCCAACGTATGACCTGCTCGGAAAGTATAACTGCTATATTACTGCTATGAATCAAGTCAAAATCAAGCACTGTCTGGCAGTTCGACCGGGCGTTTCTCTGGAACAGATTCAGGCAGTTTACTCGCATCCACAGGCATTACTGCAATGTTCGGACTTCCTGAAATATCACAATCTCAAACAAATTGAATACAGCAATACTGCAACAGCAGCTGCCTTTGTTGCATCCAGTTCAGAACCATTTGCAGCGATTTGCTCGGAAGAATGTGCCAAACAAAATCACATGGACATCCTGTTTTCCGGTATCGCCAATGTTGCCTTGAACTATACCCGTTTCATCTGCATTTCCAAACAGATGATGGTCGCACCGGATGCCTCCGTCATTTCGATTATGATGACCTTGCCGAACGTACCCGGTAGCTTGAGCAAAATTTTGAACCAATTCTATTTACAGGGGTTGGACTTGGTGAAGCTGGAAAGCCGACCAATTCAGGATGGCAGCTTTGACGTTGCATTCTATGTGGATTTCAAGGGCAACTTGATGGATCGTTCCATTGCTGCCTTCTTAAATGAGCTTTGCAAGAACTGTCAGGACTTCAAACTGCTGGGAAATGCCGTCGTGGTATCTGATTAACCAGCAATTTCAGCACTTCTTTCTTTTGACATAACATCCGCCGATTCGTCCGCAACCGAAAAGGAGGAATAATTTCCCATGATTCAATTACTGTTATTATTATCCGTATCCACGATTGCTTGTATTTTATGCAACAAAATTACCGCAAAAATCGGAATCCCGATGTTGCTGGCATTTCTCTGCGTGGGAATGCTCTGCGGAGAAGATGGGATTCTGGGCATTTCGTTCAACGATTATCAACTAACGGAAAACGTCTGCACCGCCGCTCTGATTCTGATTATTTTTTACGGCGGTTTCGGAACAAAATGGAGTGCTGCAAAGCCTGTTGCAGGACGAGCCATCCTGCTTTCTACCGTTGGAGTCTTTCTCACAGCGGCGGCAGTCGGTGGCTTTTGTCACATTGTGCTGCACGTTGGACTACTGGAAAGTTTGCTGATTGGCTCTGTCATCAGTTCTACAGATGCCGCTTCTGTCTTTTCCATTTTGCGTGCAAAAAAGCTGAACTTGAAATATGGTACAGCATCTCTGCTCGAAGTTGAGAGCGGTAGTAATGACCCGATTGCATACTTAATGGTCACCATTGTTGTGGCAATGATGGAAACTTCTGTTTCTGCTGGCTCTGTCCTGTATCAAGTCTTTGCACAGATTGTATTTGGTGTAGGAATTGGGGCAGCGTTGGCACTTGTCGTATTGTTCTTTCTCCGGCGATTTCAGTTCGATACCAGCGGATTTGACTTGGTTTTCATGCTGGCAGTGGCAATTCTCTCCTACGTCATTCCAACCATGATTGGCGGAAATGGCTATCTGAGTGCCTATATCGCTGGTATTATCCTAGGAAATGCAGAACTCTCCAACAAGAAAAACCTTGTGCATTTCTTTGATGGTGTAACTGGTCTGATGCAGCTGCTGGTCTTCTTCATCTTGGGAATGCTCTGCACACCAACAAAATTGATTGGCGTACTGCTGCCAGCTTTGGGCATTGCCATCTTTTTGACATTCCTTGCCCGTCCGCTGGTCGTTGGCGTTTTATTAACGCCCTTTCGGGCGAAATTCTCGCAGCAACTCCTCATCTCCTGGGCTGGGCTGCGTGGTGCAACCTCTGCAATTTTCGCCATCACTGCTGTTGCAAGCATAGAAGCTGCCGGTTCTGTAACACTGAAATACGACCTCTTCCACTTAGTTTTCTGCATCGTGCTCTTTTCCATTGCCCTACAGGGAACATTTCTTCCCTGGGTATCCAAAAAGCTGCATATGATTGACGATTCTCAGAACGTCTTGAAAACCTTTACTGACTACACGGACGAGGAAATCATTCAGACGCTGCAACTGCCGATTCACGCCAATCATGCTTGGGTAGACCAGCCCGTCAGCAGCATTGCTCTTCCGCCGGATACCCTGCTTGCAATGCTGATTCGGAACGGAAAAACCGTGATTCCAAAGGGAAATACCAAAATTGAACAGGGCGATGTCGTTGTACTGAGTGCCGGAAACTGCCAGCAAACGGCAAATATGCAGCTTTCCGAACTCGTGATTGACGACCATCACAAATGGAACGGCAAACAAATCCGCAACCTGAACCTCGGAAAAAAGACGCTGATTCTCATGATTCAGCGTGGTTCAGAAACGATTATTCCGCAAGGTGACACGGAAATCTTAGCAGGAGATACCGTCGTTCTGCACTCTGAAACGACTTAAATCATCCAACACAAAAGCCCCCGACAGGCTGCACCATTGGGACAGTCTGCCGAGGGCTTGTTCTTTTTTCAAGCTTATAGGTTCTGAATATCCTGCTCGGTAATCAGCAAAAAGCCTGCTTTTTTCAGAATGTCTTCTGCTGCTGCAATGTCGGTTACTCGCAGAACAACATATGCTCGTTCGCCTGGATGTGCGACAAACGCATAGGTATATTCGACATTCATGCCTGTTTCAGACAATACCCGCAACATTCCAGCGATTCCGCCCGGTGCATCCGGTACAGCGACCCCAATGACAGGATTGATGGAAACAATACAGTTCTGATCCCGCAGAACTTCTGCTGCTTTTTCAGTATCATCTGCAATCAGACGCAGAATACTGAATTCTTTCGTGTCGGAAATGAACATTGCCCGCATATCTACGCCGGACTCTGCCAGCAGCTTACAGATTGCAGATAATGCACCGGGTTTATTTTGTACAAAAACGGATACCTGTTGAATTGCCATAATGATACACTCCTTTTTCTTGTTACATTTTTTCGGTTTGGTTTTATGAATTAGTCATGCAGCTTCCGCTTGTCGATGACACGGACTGCCTTGCCTTCGCTTCTTGCAATGGTCTTCGGGTCAACCAGATGTACCTTCGGAGAAATGCCCAGCATGGTACGAATTGCTGAAACCAAATGCTTTTCCTGCTTGGTGATTTCTTCCAGAGAGTCTGTGAACTGTTCCGGAGAGAGTTCTACATAAACATCCAGCGTATCGGTGTTGTTGACACGGTCAACTTCAATCTGATAATTCGGAGAATAGCCTTCGTTCAGCAGAACGGTTTCAATCTGGGATGGGAATACATTGACACCACGAATAATCATCATATCATCGCTGCGTCCCATCGGCTTTGTCATCTTAATCAGCGTTCTGCCGCAGGAGCACTTCTTCCGGCTCAAAACGCAAATATCTCTGGTACGATACCGCAGCAACGGGAATGCTTCCTTTGTAATGGAAGTGAATACCAGTTCACCCTTTTCACCATCCGGCAGTACTTCACCCGTTTCCGGGTCGATGATTTCCGGAATGAAGTGGTCTTCGTTGATGTGCATACCGTGCTGTTCGCAGCATTCAAATGCAACACCAGGACCGGAAGTTTC
>OGPT01003664.1_pt1 | contig 10787 bp, 10 predicted proteins | sample 1552951 | NCBI WGS metagenome assembly OGPT01 (sample SAMEA2580224, study PRJEB22360) | human gut metagenome | biome: human gut; feature: human-associated habitat; material: faeces | place: Denmark | collected 2008/2010
TAAGCTGGACTTACGCTGACAGGCTACACACTTTTCACGGCGATATTTATTTTCTGCAAACCAAAAACGAGCAGCCGGTAAACTGGATTTACGCTTACTTGCCACTCGTTTTCTGTAATTATATTGCCTCTTTTTTAAAAAATCAAACAAAATTTTCTCCTTACCGACCGGCACTTTTATTCCGTAAAAGTATAGCGTACAAAAGAACCTTTATTATCTCCTGTTACTATTACAACATCTCCACTCTCATTGCGTGTGGATTCCAAAATCGGAAATCTTCCATTTTCTTTTACATAAGCTTCCGGGCTGGCTGCTTCTGCCTCGATCAAAGTTTTTTTACTGTATTGTTCTCCTCCACACGGATTTATTTCTTCAATAAAGATTTCATACTCATGCATATACGGTTCCTCCTGAAAATAGTTTTATAAAAGCGAGCAGTATCATATGGTTTTTTCCACATCATTACACTACTCGCTATGATTCTATTATAAAACGATTTTATTTTTGTTTCAAAAGCCGTTTTTACTAAAAATACGTCTGCCGTTTTTGGTCATTATTACTATGCATTGATACCTGGTCAAATTTCTTCCGAAAACAGATGATTTCAGGAATCAACTTGTCGGCACACTCCTTTGTAGTATGTTGTCTATCTTCCATTGAAATCTCTCTTCTTTGGTGATACAATGTGCTACAATGCTTATCAAAAGTTACATCATTTTGGGGGACATTTACACTACAAAGGAGAATTTTATTTATGTTTCAGGTTTTTGTTGATTCAGCGGCAAATCTGCCTGCTGTTACTGCGAAAAAATACGATATCCATGTCGTTTCTTTCGTCAATCTTGTGAATGGAAAAGAGCTGGTCTGCTTCGACCCGGATCTGTCACCGGAAGAGGAGCTTGCAAAAGGAAAAGAGTATTACAATGCCATGCGCACCGGCTGTGAAATCAAGACCGGACTGATCAGCACCGCAAATTTTGCGGATGCGTTCCGCACTGCTCTTGAAGCAGACCAGGATGTCATCTATCTTTCCTTAAGCAAAAACATCAGCGGAACTTATAACTCCGCAAGACTTGCTGTAGAGGAGCTTCTTGAGGAATACGGCGGAAAACGTAAAATCCGCCTCGTCGATTCCCTGAATGCCTCTCTTGCACAGGGCATCCTCGCCATCTATGCCAGCGAAATGCGCGATCGGGGCATGAACGTAGACGAAGCGGCAGATCTTCTGGAAACCTACGTTAGCAAAATGAACGGTGTTTTCACCGTCGGCGATCTGAAATATCTTTCCCGTACCGGAAGAATCAAGGGAAGTGTCGCTGTGGTCGGAAATATGCTGAAAATCAAACCGATTCTGCGTGGAAGTGAAGATGGCTATATTGTTTCCTACAAGAATGTCCGCGGACGCAAAGCCGTTTTAAATGAACTGATCCGTCTTTTCTGTGAAACGATCGAAGAACCGGAAAAGCAGATCGTCGGAATCGCACATGCAGATGCCTATGAGGAATCTCTTTATATGATGGAAGAAATCCAGAAAAGAGTGAAGGTGCGTGAGTTTATCAATACTTCCTACGATTACTGCACCGGAAGCCACGTCGGACCGGATACGATCGCTTTGTTCTATCTCGGAAAAGACCGCAGTCTTCTGTAAAAGGAGCAACCAGACTAACCACTGCTGTTCCACTGTATTTTTCCGGAATTGCTGTAAACAGCGGAGATACTGTTTCTTCTTTCCATGCATAATTCCACCTGTTTTTCCACATACTACCCATACAGCACAAATTATGGAAAGTACATTGCGGAAACAGGAGGAATTTTTCATATGAAAGCGACGGGAATTGTTCGAAGGATTGATGATCTGGGGCGTGTGGTAGTTCCCAAGGAAATCCGGCGCACGATGCGGATCCGGGAGGGACAGGCCATGGAAATTTATACCGGACGGGAGGGTGAGATTATCCTGAAGAAATACTCACCGATCGAAGAGCTGGCGGAATGCGCAGCAGGGTTTACAAAATCGATTTCAACGGTGACCGGATGTCTCGTCTGTGTTTCGGATCAGGAACAGATTGTGGCGGCAAACGGGCCGGAACAGAAAAATTATCTTGGCAAGTCCATCAGCAGCCGGCTGGAGGAGGCGATTCTGAACCGGAAAACAGTACTTGCGCGTCCCGGTGAAAAGGCTTATTTTTCAATTTTGGAAAACACAGACAATACTACTCCTCTGCCGGAGCTCATTTTTCCGATTCTCTCCTCCGGTGATGCCATCGGTTCGGTCATTCTCTGCGGCAAAGACAGGGAGTCCCTGCCGGGCGACACGGAAAAGAAGCTCCTCCAGGTAGCTGCAACGTACCTCGGACGGGAAATGGAAAACTAAACAGGGGATTTATCGAAGGCAATTTATCAAAGGCTTTTTGCATCATCCGCACCGGTTATGCAAGAGGCCTTTTCCTGTTATTCTGTAATTCGAGATATTCCAATTTTATCTTGCTATTTACACCTGCATTGTCTACAATAAAAATGACGTGCACGAAAACCTTCAGCCGATACGCTCGAAGCTTTTCTGTGCCTGCTTTTATAAGCCGGGAAAAATTCCCGGTGTATCCTACATTACACAAGGAGGAATTTCCATTCATGAAATACATTGCAAAGAAATTCGGCTCTCTCCTTCTTACGCTGCTTCTTGTATCCTTTTTATCGTTCTTTGCCTTTTCCGTCATACCCGGAGATGCGGCAAAATCACAGCTTGGAACGGAGGCGACGCCGGAGCGGATTGAGGCTCTGCAAAAGGAAATGGGCCTGGATCGGCCGGTTCTGGAACGGTATGCTTCGTGGGTAACCGGCTTTTTTCATGGAGATCTCGGCACCTCGTATTCGTACTCGATGCCGGTCGGAGAACTGATCCGCGATAAAGTTCCGATTACCATCGCTATCACCGTTATCGCATTCCTGATGATCCTTGTTGTCTCGATTCCCATCGGCATTTTCACAGCACAGCACGCCGGAGGCCATCTGGACCGGCTGATCATGACGATCAATCAGGTGATCATGTCTGTGCCGGGATTTTTCATCGGTATTCTGATCACGTATCTTTTCGGTCTGATTCTCAAATGGTTTCAGCCGGGCGCCTATGTGCCGATTTCTGAAAATTTTTCCGGTTTTATCGGTTATCTTGTTGCACCGTCTGCCGCCATTGCACTTCCGCGCTGTTCCATGGCTGTCAAAATGCTGCGCAGCTCTGTGCTCTCGCAGCTCGATGCCGACTATGTGCGCACCGCCTATTCCCGCGGAAACAGTACACGCCGTGTTATGTATCACCATGTGCTGAAAAACGCCCTGATTCCGGTACTGACCTTCTGGGGCATGACAATCGCAGATATTGTAGCAAACAGCATTATTCTGGAACAGGTTTTTTCGATTCCGGGCATGGGCAATCTTCTGATCACTTCGATCTCCAACCGCGATTACCCCGTGGTTCAGGGCATCCTTGTACTGATCGCCGCCCTCATTATTATCATCAATTTCGTGGTAGATCTGCTGTATGGCAGAATTGATCCGCGTATCCGCGTAAAAGACTGACGGGAGCTTTCGATCATCAGCTCCCGCGACCGAAAGGTCGTGGGAAGCCGCCCACGACAAAAGAAAGGGTTTTCATTATGAAAAAGAAACGCAATCTCACGCTGATCATCGGAGCTGTTCTCACCGCTTTTATGCTTCTGTTTCTTCTGATCGGCTTTTTCTACACACCGTACGACCCGGATGCAATGAACGGCGCAGCCAAGTTTGCTGCTCCATCTCTGTCGCACCCGTTCGGCTGCGATCACTTTGGACGCGATATTTTCAGCCGCGTCTTAAAAGGAACCGGTACAACCTTCTTCGTCGCTTTCGCTACTCTGCTGCTCGGCGGAACCATTGGTGTTCTTGTCGGTGCGTTCACCGGGTATTTTGGCGGATGGATTGACGAAATCCTGATGCGCATAAACGATGTCATTGTTTCCTTTCCGGGAATCCTGCTGGCGCTGGTATTTATCGCGCTGCTTGGTCCCGGCAAATACAACGTGATCCTTGCACTCGGTATCGTATTCATTCCGAGCTTCGCACGTATCACCAGAAGCGAATTTCTCGCACGCAAAGATATGGACTATGTCAAAAGTGCCCGCCTGATGGGTGTCTCCCATCTTCGGATTATATTTGTACATATCCTGCCAAATACGGTTCCGTCCCTTCTTTCGATGGCAGCAATCGGCTTCAACAACGCCGTTCTCTCTGAGGCCGGCATGAGCTTTCTCGGCATCGGTGTCCAGCCGCCGGATGCCTCTCTTGGGCGGATGCTCTCAGAATCCCAGACGTATCTGATGACTGCTCCCTGGGGCTCTGTTTTCCCCGGTCTTGCCGTCATTTTACTGGCACTTGGCGTATCGCTCCTCGGCGACGGATTACAGAAGAAAGGCGGTAACTGATATGGCACTTCTCGATGTACGTGACTTAAAAATTGCATTTTACGATACCACGCCACCGACCGAAGTGGTAAAAGGCATCTCCTTTTCCTTAGAAGAAGGTGAGACGCTTGGCATTGTCGGGGAATCCGGTTCCGGCAAAACCCAGACGGCGCTCTCCATTCTGCACCTTTTAAAGGAAAATTCCGCCGTATCCGGCGGAGAAATTCTCTACGAAGATTCTTCCGTTGCGCACGCTTCCAGCCAGGATCTGCAGCGCATCCGCGGAAAAGAAATCAGCATGATTTTTCAGGAACCGATGACCTCTTTAAATCCGGTTCTGACCATCGAAGAACAGATTGCAGAGGGACTGCTGATTCATGAGAGCTGCACACCGGCAGAACGTCATGAAAAGGTTCTTGCCATAATGCATGAGGTCGAGCTTCCCGACCCGGAAAAGCTTTGCAAAAAATACCCGCACCAGCTCTCCGGCGGTCAGCGCCAGAGGGTGATGATCGCTGCGGCACTCATTACAGAACCGAAGCTTCTGATTGCAGACGAGCCGACAACAGCTCTTGATGTGACGATTCAGTCGCAGATCTTAAAGCTGCTGAAAAAAATCAATGAACGCCATCACACGGCGATTCTTTTTATCTCACACGACCTCGGCATCATCCGTTCGCTCTGTGACCGGGTCATCGTCATGAATCATGGGACGATTGTGGAATCCGGCAGTGTGGACGATGTCTTTTTCCACCCGAAGGAAGACTACACCCGCCGCCTGCTCGATGCAATTCCGAACCGACGAACATCGCTGCGAAAGCGAATCAAAATCGCTCCAACAGCTCAATGGCCGACAGGCTCTGACAAAAAAGCTGCTCCGCCGGCGGAAAAGGAGGAATAACCCATGGAAGAAATCAGTCCGAACAACATTCTGGAAGTCAGCCATATTTCTGCCTCCTATCAGGAGGGAAAGCAGAGAAAAACGGTGCTTCATGATATCTCTTTCGAGCTTCATGAAAATGAAATTCTCGGTCTCGTCGGAGAGAGCGGATGCGGAAAATCGACACTCTCCAAAGTGATCTTAGGATTTATCCGCCCAGATGAAGGCGAAATAATTTCGCAGGTCGACCATCCGCAGATGATTTTCCAGGATCCGTTTTCTTCCCTGAATCCTGCAAAGAAAATCTCCTGGATTTTAGAAGAACCGCTTCGGATGCAGAAGGTTCCAAAAGAAGAACGAAAAAAACGGGTTCTTGCGATGGCCGAAAGAGTCGGCCTCTCCGCAGAGCACCTGAAACGCCGCCCGCATGAGCTCTCCGGCGGCCAGCGCCAGAGAGTCAGCATCGCGGCCGCACTGATCCCGGGCTCACGCCTGATCCTTGCCGACGAACCGGTTTCCGCTCTCGATGTGACGATTCAGAAGCAGATCATGGAGCTGATGGTCCAGCTTCAGGAGGAGCTTCAGCTCTCGATTCTCTTTATCTCGCATGACCTCAACGTGATCTATCAGATGTGCGACCGGGTTCTCGTGATGAAAGAAGGCCGGATTGTGGAGAACGCGGAGACGGAAGAACTGTTTGCGCATCCGCAGAATGATTATACAAAGGAGCTTCTGGCGGCATCACCGGAGCTGTAGTTTTATTTCCAGCATTCTCTAAACACCCGAAGTACATTCTTGGAAAAGACCTTCTCTATCTCTTCATCGGTGAAACCGTCGTGGCTCATTACATCTGCGAGATGCTGCATATGCGCGGTGTCCGGTACATCCGTTTCACCGCTGAAACCGTCAAAATCGGTTCCAAGGCCGATGATGTCGATGCCGCCGACGTTTCGCAGATACTTCATATGGCGCACCATATCCATCGTCGATGCCTTTTTCGCTGCCGGCTCCTCCTCGCGCAGAAACGACGGACAGAAATTGATACCGGTGACGCCGCCACGCTCTGCGAGCTGACGAATCATTTCATCCGAAAGGTTTCTCAGATGGAAGCACGCGCCGCGCGCATTGGAATGGGACGCAATGACCGGACCTCTCGTATGCGCAAAAACGTCGCGGATTCCGGCATCATTTAAGTGTGATAAATCGATCACTATGCCGAGCCGCTCCATCTCCTCGACAAAGGCAATACCGGTCGATGTCAGCCCGTTTTCAAGATCCGGAAGATATGGCTTTCCCTCTTCCTGCGCCGGGTTCGGAAATCCAAGCTCATTCGGAAAGTTCCAGGTCAGCGTGGAAATCCGCACACCGAGATCATACAGCGTATGCAGCTTCTCTATGCTTCCCTCGTAGACACCACCCTCTTCGACGGTCATCACCGCACCTATTTTTCCTTCCTTCTGTACCTGCATCAGATCCGCATACGTTTTGATCTGACAAATGCGGTCCGGATACCGTTCCACCTCTGATTTCCAGAGATCAGCCAGCTTTCTCACATGCTCAAACGGTGTTTCGTCTTTCAGTCCCTTCAGGAACGTAAACAAAGAAAAGCACTGGCAGAGGCTGCCGCCCTTTTCCAGCTTATCCAGATTGATCTGAAGATCCGCATCCGCAAGATGCTCCTGTTTTTCCTTCCACTGCAGCGCCGGGATGGTGTCGCAGTGCATATCAATTACCTGAAACATGGCAATAATCCTCTTTTCTGTTTTTTCTCTATTCTATCATACTTCGCTGCATTCCTTCACAAAAACTGGAAGAAAACGTAAAAAACCGCCTGGCTCATGGTAAACCCATAAGGCTAGAGAAAATATATCTTTCCGGAATCGCAAAAAATTGGGGGTCCGCGTTTTTTCTCGAAAAAAACTTGCAAATCTCGTCTGAGATGATATACTTTTTGCATTGTGTTACTTTATGAAAGCACTGATCTTCCAAGAAAGTGCTTCTGCTTATGAAAAAGAAAGAGGTATCTATGCTCCAACTGATTGAAACCATCAACAATGCCGTGAACAATTTTATCTGGGGTGTTCCGGCTATGATCTGCATTTTCGGTGTCGGCCTTTACCTGAGTCTGCGCACCCGTTTTCTCCAGATTCGAAAATTCCCGTATGCGATCCGCACAACGCTCGGAAGAATGTTCCGCAAACGAGATGCTTCCGATGGCGCAATTACACCGTTCCAGGCGGTCTGTACAGCACTTGCCGCCACGGTCGGTACCGGTAATATTGCCGGTGTTGCCGGCGCTATCGCTATCGGCGGACCCGGTGCCGTATTCTGGATGTGGGTTTCCGCCCTGCTCGGCATGTGTACGAAATTTGCCGAGGTAACACTGGCTGTTTTCTATCACGAGAAAAACGCCAACGGGGAACTCGTCGGCGGACCGATGTATTACATCAAAAACGGTCTCAGCAAAAAATGGCATTTTCTGGCCTATCTTTTCGCTGCTTTCGGTGTACTGACTGTGTTCGGAACCGGAAATGCAACGCAGGTCAACACCATCACAACCGCAGTCAACTCCGCACTGATGAATTACCATGTGATCTCAAAGGACGTGATCCCGACCTCCAACCTGATTCAGGGTATCATCATTGCGGTACTCGTAGCGCTGATCCTGCTCGGCGGTGTCAAACGGATCGCACAGGTAACAGAAAAGCTCGTTCCGTTTATGGCTCTGTTTTATATTGTCCTTGCCATCGGTGTAATTTTACTGAATCTCAACCGGATTCCGTCTGTTTTCGTATCGATCCTTGAGGGCGCCTTCCGTCCCTCTGCTGTTACAGGCGGTATCGTCGGAAGCATGCTCATGAGTGTGAAAAAAGGTGTGTCCCGCGGTATTTTCTCAAACGAGGCAGGTCTTGGTACCGGTTCGATCGCGCATGCCTGTGCCGACACAAAAAAGCCGGTCAAACAGGGTATGTTCGGTATCTTTGAGGTATTTACTGATACGATCGTGATTTGTACCTTAACTGCACTTGTTATTCTCTGCAGCGGTACTTCCATCACCTACGGACAGGCTGCCGGCGCAGAGCTGACCATCAGCGGTTTTACCCTTACATACGGAAACTGGGTTTCGCTGCTCACCGCGTTCGCGATGTGCTGCTTCGCCTTTTCCACGATTCTCGGATGGGGACTTTACGGTGCACGCTGCATCGAGTTTTTGTTCTCCGAAAGAATCACAAAATATTTTATGGCCGCCTATGCGCTGGTTGCCATCCTTGGCGCCACCGCAAATCTCGGCCTGATGTGGAGCATTGCCGAGACCTTCAACGGCCTCATGGCGATCCCGAACCTGATTGCGCTCTTCCTGCTTTCGGGCAAGGTTGTGGAGCTTACCAAAGAATATTTTTCCGGAGAAGGCAAAACCCGGTAAAATTCCTTTTATCGCGGCGCATTCCCTTCTTCTGTAAGAAAATCATGTAAATTCGCCTTTTCCCTTGACAATCAGGTTACTACCCCTTACACTGTTAAAAGTTTATAGCTTGGCTTCACCTTCTTCTCGGCAAGCATGTGGGTAGGCCAGCAGCTCGCTGACGGCCTCGATTTCTGGGGCTTTTTGGGATCACTGATCCTTGGTGGAATCATTCTTGGTATTTATACCGGTCTGCTCGGCTACGTCGGTGCAAAAACCGGTCTGTCACTTGATCTTTTGTCCCAGAGAGCTTTTGGCGAAAAAGGTTCCTATCTGCCGTCAGCCATGACCAGCTTTACGCAGATCGGATGGTTTAGTGTCGGCTCCTTCGTTTCCGGCGGAACCGCAACTCCGAACTTCGCACGTTTTGCAAAGAACGGAAAATCTGGTGCCATCACCACGGTTGTGGCTTTCTTTATCGGAAATTCCCTGATGTTTTTCTTCGGTGCTGTTTCCTCGATCTTTGTCGGCGGAAACGATATCTTCGAGGTTATGGTCCGCCTGAACCTGTTCTACCTGGCTGTTCTCGTTCTCGGTCTTAATATCTGGACTACAAACGACAACGCTCTGTATACCGCAGGTCTTGGTCTTGCCAACATCTTCCATCAGAGGAAAAAACCGATGGTTCTCCTTTCCGGTATTATCGGAACGGTTGCCTCCGTATGGCTGTACTACAACTTCTGCGGCTGGCTCAACATTCTGAATTGTACCCTGCCGCCGGTCGGCATGATTCTGGTGCTCGCCTACTTCATGAACAAAGAGGACTTTGAAACCGATCAGCCGAAACTTAAAACCATAGACTGGTTTGCAGTCGCCGGTGTCATTCTCGGTGCCATTGTTGCGAACCTCTTACACTGGGGCATCGCTTCCATCAACGGCATGGTTGTTGCCGCTGTATGCTACTGTGTCGGACAGGCCGTAAACAAAAGAAAATAACAATAACGCCCTTGGCATGTTTCTCGCTTTCATCCTGGAAACATGTTCAGGGCTTTTTATTTCTTCTGATTCGCGTTATAATGTATGCATAACTCTGCATAGTTACAATTTTCGAAACGAAAGGAAACTGCCCGGATGATCCATTCCACCGTATCTGCTCCCAAAGGAGAAAAAACAAAATACCGTCTTGCCGAATCTATGAAGGAGTGCATGAAAACAACACCCGTTGAAGAGATCACTGTGCGCCAGATCTGTGAAATCTGCGGTGTTACCCGCCAGACCTTCTACCGCAATTTTCTCGACAAATACGATCTGATCAACTGGTATTTTGATAAATTACTGACAAAATCCTTTGAACATATGGGTCGCGGAACGACCGTTTTTGACAGTCTGGAAAAAAAATTTACCTATATTCAGAAAGAAAAAGCTTTTTTCGCCGCTGCCTTCCGCTACGACAAGCAGAATTCTCTGCGTGAGCACGATTTCGATCTGATTCTCGCGTTCTACGAAAATCTGATTCACGAAAAAAGCGGCAGTCCGGTTTCACCGGAAATGCATTTTCTTCTCGAGATGTACTGTCAGGGTTCCATCACCATGACCGTAAAATGGGTGCTTACCGGCATGGATCTGACACCTTCCGAGTTTGCCGCTCTTCTCGTCCGGGCAATGCCGGAAGACTTAAAAAAACTGTTCCGAAATCTGCAGCTGCTCTCTTAGAGCGCGTGTCAAAGCGGGGCCTGCAGATTGCGGAAATGGTTTTTCAGACACGCTCTGGTTATTTTTCACAAATTTTGTTCTGTTGTTTTTGTCACAATGGCAATTTTTTTAAAGTGTTACACTTCGCTTCTTCTGTCACTTTCTTTTTCCCTTCCGGATTTGTTAATATAATAACAAGTTCAGTAAAACCATTTATTCATTTTAGAAGGGAGTTTTTCAATCATGGCAAATCGTATTAATTTAAATGCAACCTCTTATCACGGAGCAGGCGCTATTGCCGAGATCGCAAATGAAGCAAAGGCACACGGCTTCAAGAAAGCATTCGTATGCTCTGACCCGGATCTGATTAAATTCAACG
>OGPT01003671.1_pt1 | contig 10775 bp, 7 predicted proteins | sample 1552951 | NCBI WGS metagenome assembly OGPT01 (sample SAMEA2580224, study PRJEB22360) | human gut metagenome | biome: human gut; feature: human-associated habitat; material: faeces | place: Denmark | collected 2008/2010
TCCATCCCCATGGAGAGGATGCTGCGCACATGGTCATCGTCCAGTGCGTAGTAAACGGTCTTTCCGTCCCGGCGGAAGCGCACGAGCTTCGAGTCCTTCAGCACCCGGAGCTGGTGGCTCACCGCAGACTGGCTCAGCTGCACCGCATTCGCGAGGTCCTGCACACACAGCTCGCTGTCGTGGAGCGCATACAGGATCTTGATGCGGGAGGAGTCGCCGAACACCCGGAACAGGTCGGCCAGCTCATACAGCACTTCGTCATCCGGCATCACAAGAGGCCCCGGCTGCGCGGCGGGCAGAGCGTCTTTGGGGTCGTTCATGGCAGTTTCTCCTTTCGCGGTGTGTTCATGTGAACGTTTGCTCATGTGTTCATAGTATCACGCAGAAGAGGCCCTGTCAAGGCTTTTTGCAAAGATTTTGAGCAGAACCTCAGAATTGTAAAAAAAATACCCCAATACGCAAGAAAACTGCGATTTCAATCTGCAAAAAGGGTGCGTTTTGAGCGCGGAAAAGTGTCAATGTTTTCGTCGATTTTCGGTGAAGTTTTTTGCTGCCCATGGCAGATACATCACCGCCAGTGCCGCAGCGATGGCGGGCAGGAAGCCGAGTATATAATACGGTTCACCCAGAAATCTCGTGAAGGCACAGGTGATGACGTTGGCGGTTGGGTTGTTCAGGAAATAGAAGTTCGTGTACAGAGACTTGTTGAGAAAATAGATGGGCAAGGCGGTGCCGAACAGGAAAGCCAGTACCTGCGGCACCCGGCGGGGGCTGGGGCGGTAGCCGCCCACAACGAGAAGGACCGGGTAAAGCACCAGCAGGGCGTGGATGGAGACCGAGTGCAGGTTGATGAGCGTCCACCATGAAGGCACATCCAACCAGCTTGGGCAGAGCAGGGCCAGCGCCGCGCCGGGGATGCAGAGGGCGTAAAGTTCCTCTTTGCACCAGTTCTGGTCGAACAGGGTGTTGTACAGGCAGACGAAAACATTGATGCTGCATAGGTGGAACGGGAGATAGCTCCAATTCCACTGGCCAGTCAGGGCCATGCCGAGCAGAAGGGCCGCTTCGTCAAGAAGCAGAAGCACCGTGACCCCCACCAGGATGCGCCGCCGCTGTTTTGGCCCGCTGTGCCTGTACCAGAGCGCAGCACTCAGGATGAAGATCAGTGAAAGCGCCAGTTCGGTGAGATGGATTCTTCCATACAGTGGGTAACACTGATAATTCACTCCGTACTCCAGCGCGGTGATATCGTAGGATTTCCAGAAGTCGTTCATAGGCGTACCCTCCCCCATTTTGCCCTATCATAACGCGTTTTGGGCTGACAGGAAAGAGGAAAATGCAGAAATTCACCAAAAACAGGTGCATCGACGCGGAAAATGTGGTATCCTATCAGGAGGTCGGAAATTTACTGCCGCAAGGCGATTCAGGAAAGGAAGTTTTTTTATGTTGACTGTTGGCATTCACGGCGAGCAGAGCCAGCTCGTGACGAACGAAAACACCGCAAAGACCATGGGCAGCGGCACACTGGATGTGTTCGCAACGCCCGCACTGGTGGCACTGGCCGAAAAGACCTGCTGGATGAGCGTCGCGTCCGAGCTGGACGAGGGCTGCGGCTCGGTGGGCACGAAGCTGGAGCTGGAGCACACCGCCTCCACCCCCGTGGGCATGACCGTGACCTGTGAGAGCGAGCTGACCGCCGTGGAAGGCCGGAAGCTGGTGTTCAAGGTCTCGCTGCACGACGAAAAAGGCCCCGTGGGCGGCGGCGTGCATGAGCGTTTCGTCGTCAATGACGCGAAGTTCGCGGCGAAGGCGGAGAGCAAGAAGGGGTGAACCCTCTCAGTCACCTTCGGTGACAGCTCTCCCGAAGGGAGAGCCACTGGCGAGTCGGTAGTGGTCGTGCTGGACGAGCGAAGTTTTTTGCGATCGGGAACGGTCGGGCTCCGCTGTCTCGATTCACGGCTGCAATACAAATGCCGCTGCCAATGAGAGCAGGGCCCGGCACCTTGCGCCCCATCGGGCCCAAGCGAACAGCAGGGCTGGCCCGGTCTGCCAATGCCTCGCCCTTCGGGAGAGGTGGCAGTGCGCAGCACTGACGGAGAGGGTCAGTCCCGCAGCCGCTTCACGGTTTCCGGGGGGCGGCCTCCCTTGAGCGGGGACGGAGCGGTTCTTCCAACCGCAGCGGCGGTTCATCCTCCGCCATCACCTGTTCTTCGGCCCGCTGCTGGGCCTCGTGGAGGAGGCGGGCGGCCTGTTCGCTGGCGCGGAACAGTTCAAAGTACAGCGCTTTATAATCCGGCGCGGCAAACACCCCCTTCCCTGTCTGGTTGGGGATAGTCTGCCCCGCGCTGAGGCAAAAAATCAAAAGAGGAATCAGATCTTATGAAAAAAGTCAATCTTTCGTGGGCGGGCGCCGTGCTGGTGTTCGCTCTGCTGCTGTGGTGCACGGCGGCAACACCCGGCACCATTGCCGACCCGTCTACCTACACCTGCGCCGTGTACAGCACGGCGCTCTCCCTGCTGCCGCCGGTGGTGGCCATCGTGCTGGCCCTGAACACCAAGGAGGTCTACACCTCGCTGCTGGTGGGCATCGCGACGGGTGCGCTGCTCTTTGCCAACGGCAACCTGGAACTGGCCCTGAACACCCTGTTCTTCAACGAAGACGGCGGCATGGTCGCCAAGCTGTCCGACTCCAGCAACGTGGGCATTCTGGTCTTTCTGGTCATGCTGGGCATCCTGGTGGCCCTGATGAACAAGGCGGGCGGCAGCGCGGCCTTTGGCCGCTGGGCGTCCACCCACATCCACACCCGCGCGGGGGCGCAGTTCATGACCCTTGTTCTGGGTGTGCTCATCTTTGTGGACGACTACTTCAACTGCCTGACCGTAGGCTCCGTCATGCGGCCTGTGACCGACCGGCAGAAGGTCTCCCGCGCAAAGCTGGCCTACCTCATCGACGCCACGGCGGCCCCGGTCTGCATCATCGCGCCGGTGTCCAGCTGGGCGGCGGCCGTCACCTCCTCGGTGCCGGAAGGTTCGGGCATCAACGGCTTTACCATGTTCCTGCGCACCATTCCGTATAACTACTACGCCCTGCTGACCCTCATCATGATCCTCTTCCTCATCTTCACGGGCACCGACTACGGCCCCATGAAGCTCAACGAGGACAACGCGCTGAAGGGCGACCTCTTCACCACCGAAGACCGCCCCTACGGCGACGATGTGGACGACGGCACCGCAGCCTGCGGCCATGTCATCGACCTGATTTTGCCGGTGCTGGTGCTCATTGCGGCCTGCATTTTCGGCCTCATCTACACCGGCGGCTTCTTTGAAGGCGTGGACTTCATCACCGCCTTCTCCGACTGCAATGCCTCGGCGGGCCTGGTGCTGGGCAGCAGCATCGCGCTGCTGTTCACCTTCGTGTTCTACCGGGTGCGCGGCGTGATGACCTTTCAGGACTTCGCGGCCTGCATCCCGGAGGGCTTCAAGGCCATGGTCAGCCCCATGCTCATTCTGACGCTGGCGTGGACCCTTTCCGGCATGACCAACCTGCTGGGTGCCAAGTATTACGTGGCCAACCTGCTCAACGGCTCGGCGGCTGCGCTGCAATATCTGCTGCCGACCATCATCTTTCTGGTGGCGGTGTTCCTGGCCTTTGCCACCGGCACGTCCTGGGGCACCTTCTCCATCCTCATCCCCATCGTCTGCCATGCGTTCCCGCAGGGGGAGATGCTGGTCATCTCCATTGCGGCCTGCCTGTCCGGCGCAGTGTGCGGCGACCACTGCTCCCCCATCTCGGACACCTCCATCATGGCGTCCGCCGGTGCCCATTGCAGCCATGTGAACCATGTGTCCACCCAGCTGCCCTATGCCATCACGGCGGCGGCCATCTCGGCGGTGTGCTATGTCGTCACCGGCCTGAGCCAGATGTTCCTGGGCGCCAGCGCCAGCCTGCTCACCTCGCTGGTGCTGCTGGCCGTGGCCATCGTGCTGGAGCTGGTGGTGCTGAACGTCATCCGGCTGCGAACGGCCAAAGCAGACTGACCCAACCGGCGTTTTGGGCCCTGTCAAGGGGGCAAAAATCGTCATTCGCGCAGTTTTCAGGGCGTTTCACGCGGTTTTGCTTCCCTTCCGGCCGCTTTTATGGTATGCTGGACCCAGAAATGAACGACCGTGCGGCCTTTGGTGCAGCCGTTGGCAGAAAAGGAGGACGACCCCGATGAAAAAACGCATTCTCAGCCTGATCCTGGCACTGAGCATGGTGCTCTCCGTGCTCCCCCTGGGGGCCTTTGCAGCAGACCCCCTCCCAGAGCTCGTCATGGGCGCGACCGGCTATCCGGTCTGTTCGAACGGCACCAAGGGCGACGGCTGGGAGTACAGTGGCGGCATACTGACTCTGACGAATGGATCGTATGATTTCAACTACTTCAATCCCAAAACCCATGGAGGAGGGTCTACCGAGCAGACTGTGCACTGTGGCATTAAATTGGAACAGAATGCGACAATTACCGGCGGCGACTTTGGAGCAAGCGTGACAAACGACAAAGGGACGATCTCTGGCGGCTTCTTCGCGGACGGTGTGACAAACAGCGGCACCATAAAGGACGGCACCTTTGAAGGAAACGTGACAAACGGCGGAACCATCAGCGGTGGTACCTTCCAGAGCAAGTGCAGTGTGGAAAACTACATCTACATCGAGAACGGCACCTTCTATGGCAGTGTGAAAAACTACAGCACCATCGAGAACGGCACCTTCAATGGAACCGTGACAAACGAAGGTGCCAACGCCACCATAGAGAACGGCATCTTCGATGGCGGTGTGACAAACGGTGGCACCATAAAGAACGGCATCTTCGATGGAACCGTGACAAACAACAACACCATCAGCGGTGGTTTCTTTGAAGGAACAGTGACAAACGACGTCACGGGATACATCACTGGTGGAACCTTCCAGAGCACGTGCAGTGTGACAAACACCGGCATCATCAAGGACGGCATCTTCACGATCAAGGTAGAAAACGGCGGCATGGGAGAGATCTTTGGCGGAATCTTCGCGGCGGGCCTGTCCAAGAAATCCGGCAACGTGGCTGGCGGCGTGTTCAACGGGAACGCAAACATAACCGGGGTAAGAGGTCTCCACTCCATCACCTGGGATACGGCCTACCCCAATGCCAAGATCACGAAAGTCAACGATGTGTCTGCGGATTGGAAGCCCTACGTTGTAATCGACGGAGATGCGCTGCCGGAAGTAATCATCACCGCCGATACCGAAATTTTCAGCCTGAACGGCAAGTCCATCGGCGATGGCAACTGCAACAGCAGCTACGGCAGCGACAAGACGACCGTGACCTTTACCATGCCGGACGAGGACGTGGTGCTGAACGGAGCAATCACCTGCACCGACCTCGTCATGGAGAAGGGCTGGCCGAAGGCTTCCAACGAGGGCAAAATCTCTTGCAGTGGCACCGGCTGGGAGTACATCAAAAAGTCGTCGGGTTCGACAAACACCGGCACACTGTATCTGATGAGTGGAAGTGAACCGTTTGATTTCAATTTCGCCGATCCCGCTACCAAGATAACACGGACCGATGCGGCTGTGAAGTGTGCGATTGAATCGTATGGGACAATTAGCGGCGGCATCTTTGATGGAACAGTGACAAACAACGCCGGAGGAGAAATCTCTGACGGAACCTTCAAGGGCGATGTAGAAAACAGCGGCTACATTGAGAAAGGCACCTTCAATGGAGAAGTGACAAACAACACGTCAGGAACGATCTTTGGCGGCACCTTCAGGGGCCAGGTGGACAACAACGGCAAAATCACCGGCGGCATTTTCGCGGCGGGCCTGTCTACGACCCCCGGCACTGTGACTGGCGGCATCTTCAACGGCAATACGGGGCTGACCGGTGCCCACCAAGTCACCGTAACGAATGGCAGTGTGAGCACAGTGAACGACGAAGGCCCGCGGAACGCGGATGGAACGTGGGACCTCTACTCTTACAAAGACACCACTATGACCATCATTGCCAGCACCGAAATTTTCAGCCTGAACGGCAAGTCCATCGGCGATGGCAACTGCAACAGCAGCTACGGCGTCGACAAGAAGACCGTGACCTTTACCATGCCGGACGATGACGTGGTGCTGAACAAAGCGATCACCAGCACCGACCTCGTCATGGAGAACGGCTGGCCGAAGGATTCCAACGGCGGCAAAAACCCCTGCAAGGGCGACGGCTGGGAGTACATTAAAAATGACCCGACCAATGGCGACATGCTGCTTCTGACGGGCAGCAACCAGACCGGCGGGCTGTTCGATTTCAGCACCATCGGAGATGGTTCGGCGGTGGAGTGCAACGTCTTTGTGGGCAAACCGACGGCCATCACGGGCGGCGAGTTCAACGGCAAAGTGTTCAACAACAGCGGCATTCTGGGCGGCACCTTCCACGGCGAGGTCGACAATATGGGACCGGGCCGCATCGTGAATGGCACGTTCAAGAACTCGGTCGAGAACAACGGCATGATCGAAAACGGTGCGTTCCACGACGAAGTCAAGAACAACGGCACCATCAACGACGGCACCTTCCACGGTGCAGTCGAGAACAACGGTATCATCAACGGCGGCACCTTCAACGGTGCAGTCGAGAACAACGGCACCATCAACGGCGGCGTATTCAACGGTGCTGTGACCGGCAACGGCACAGTCAGCGGGAACATCACCGGCAGCGGTACGCTGAACGGCGAGCCCATCACCAAGCCGGAGACCAAGCCGGAAACCAAGCCCGAAACCAAACCGGAACCCACCACCTACACCGTGACCGTCATCGGCGGCACGATCGACGGCAAGACGTCTGTTTCCGCCAAGGAGAACGACACCCTGACCGTGGTGCTGGACCAGAGCGAGATCCCGGACGGCATGACGTTTGACATGTGGAGCATTTCGTCGAGCAAGCTCAGCGGCGATATCAACGTCGATTACCGGGCCGAGGCCATGACCTTCCAGATGCCCGCCGAGGATGTGACCATCCGGGCGCAGTACCGCTCGGCGGAGATCATCGAGGATGCAGCGCCCTCTCCGCTGGCAACGGCGGCGACCATCGCGGTGGGCGGCGCAGCCGCAGGCATCGTGGTGTGGCAGGGCGTGAGCCTGGGCGTAGACCTCTACCTCGCCAATGCGCTGCCCCAGGGTGTGCCGGTGCCGACCGACCGCCGTGCGCTGGCGCTGCTCCTGTGGGAGACCGCAGGCAAACCGGAGGTGGCTCTGCCCACCCTTTACGGCGATATCCCCGCCGAAGAGATCGAGCTGCAAAAGGCCACCCGCTGGGCAATCCAGAACGACCTGATGGACGCGGCCGACAAGAAGGATGCGTCCTTCTTTGACCCGGACCATTATGTCACCAAGATGGACGTCTTCGGCGCATGGCTCCGGCTCAAAAAGCTCCTCGGCACGATCGGAACATCCCCGACGCAGTGAGCGTCCCCCTTAACGCAAAGGACCTCCCGGCCTGCATGGGCTGGGGGGCCCTTTGTTTCAAAACGGAAAAATTCCGTTGCTTCTGGGAAAAAACATGGTATACTAAAGGAAATTGAGCGATCGGAAGGAGCCGTACCATGCTGGAAAAAGCATTCAACGACGTTTACACAAAATTCAAGCTGCACTTCTATCAGAACGTGTTTCAGCGCTTTGCCACCCGCGAGGCGACCCTGACCACGGTGGAGTCCTTCTGCATGGAGGGCATCATGGCCATGGGTGAGCCCACCATTGCGGAGTTCTCGCGGATGATGAAGATCTCTACCCCCAACGCGGCGTATAAGATCGGCAGCCTGATGCGCAAGGGCTACGTGGAAAAGATCCAGTCCGCCAAGGACCGGCGTGAGTACCACCTGCGCCCCACCCAGAAGTATTTCGAGTACTACAACATCAGCTATTCCTACCTGCACACCGTGGTCGAGCGTGTGCGGGAGCGCTTCCCCGCCGAGGACGTGGACAAAATGGAACAGATGCTCACCATCATCAGCGAGGAGCTGATGCCGGAGCTGGATCTGAAATCAAAGACGGAGGACGAATAAGCGCCGTTTCACCCCGTTGGAGCAAAACGGCCGGGGCAATTGCAATCCGTGCGCCGGAATGATACAATAGGAGCCAGCGAGAACCGCCGCCGGACGTTTTTCCGGCAAGTGCAAGAAAGAAGGCTTTTATCATGAGCATGAATACAGTTCCTGAGCGTCTGGCTGCGCTGCGCGCCGCCATGGACGCCAATGGCGTGGACCTCTACCTCATCCCGGTGGGCGACCCGCACTCCAGCGAGTATCTGCCCGACCACTACACCTCCCTGACCTATTTCTCCGGCTTTCACGGCGAGAACTCGAACTTCGTCGTGACCAGAGACAAGAGCGCCCTGTGGGCCGACGGCCGCTATTTTGTGCAGGCCGAAAAGGAGATCGCGGGCACCGAGATCGAGCTGGAGCGGATGGGCGAGCCGGGTGTGCCGACCGTGGAGCAGTATTGCGCCGATGCCCTGCCGGAAGGCGGTGTGCTGGGCCTGTGCGGCCTGACCGCTTCCTGCCAGCTGGTGCGCAGCGTACAGAAAGCGCTGGACGCCAAGCACGGCACCATCAAGACCCTGAATCTGGAAGATGAGCTGTGGACCGAGGGCCGCCCTGCCCTGCCGGAGACCCCGGCCTGGCTCCTGAGCAAGGAGTATGCGGGCTTTGCCCCCGCCGAGAAGCTGGAGCAGCTGCGGGCCAAGCTCAAGGAGCTGGGCTGCACGGCCCAGCTGGTGGGCAAGCTGGACAACCTGGCCTGGCTGCTGAACCTCCGCGCGATGGACATTCAGTGCACCCCCTATGCCATGGCCTACTGCTATGTGACCGGAGACCGTGCCGTCCTCTTCATCAACACCCGTCGTCTGGGTGCGGAGGCCGCTGCCGAGCTGAAGGAGAACGGCGTCGAGATCGCCGAATATGACGACATCCTCACCTTCCTGGCCGCAGAGACCGAGGCCCAGACCGTTCTGGCCGACCCGGCTTCCGTCAACTATGCGGTCTATGAGACCCTGCGCAACAACCCGGCCCTGACCGTCAAGGACGAGGCCGACCCCCTGCTGCCGATGAAGGGCGTCAAGAACGAGACCGAGCTGAACCACAACCGTGAGACCCATCTGCGCGATGCCGTGGCCATGGTGCGGTTCCAGAAGGAGCTGGAAGAGCGTCTGGCCGCAGGCGAAGAGCTGACGGAGCTGACCGTGGACGAGATCCTCCACAAGTACCGCTCGGCACAGGACAAGTTCATCGTGGAGAGCTTCGGCACCATTGCAGCCTACGGCGGCAACGCGGCCATGATGCACTACCACGCCACCGAGGAAGACCACGCCAAGCTCGAAAAGAAGGGCTTTTTGCTGGTGGACAGCGGTGCGACCTACATGGACGGCACCACCGACATCACCCGCACCTACCCGCTGGGCGAGCTGACCGAGGACGAAAAGCGGTTCTACACCTGGACGCTGCAGTGCCACATCGACATTGCCAAGGCCGTCTGGCTGAACTACTGCGACGGCCACATGCTGGATACCATCGCCCGTGAGCCGCTGTGGCAGCACCTCATCAATTACCGCTGCGGCACCGGCCACAGCGTCAGCTTCGTGGGCAATGTCCACGAAGGCCCCCACGCTCTGAACGGCCGCAACACCACCGTGTTCCAGCCGGGCATGATCGTCACCGACGAGCCGGGCGTCTACGAGAGCGGCGTCGTCGGCATCCGCATCGAGAACGAGCTGGAGTGCTACCACAAGGCCGACAACCAGTACGGCACCTTCCTGGCCTTCCGCCCGCTGACCTTTGTGCCCATCGCCACCTCGCCTGTGGTGCCCGGCATCCTGACCAAGGACGAGGTCGAGTGGCTGAACGCCTACCACCGCGAGGTCTTCACCAAGCTCGCTCCCCGCCTGACCGAGGAGGAGCGCGACTGGCTGGCCAAGAAGTGCGCTGCCATCGGAGCGTAACCTCTCATAACGAAAATCGAGAGGCCATCGGCCTCTCGATTTTTGTTATCATTCCTGTTCCGGTTTGTGCTCTTTCCAGTAGGCTTTTGCCTCATCAATGGCCTTTTTGAACGGGCCGGAGGGGTAGGTGCTCTCGGCGATGTCCACCAGGAATTTATACAGCTGGGGGCGCACCTCCTCATACATGCCCAGGCGGGTGTAGAGGTCTTTGTAATAGCGGAACACCTGCAGCTTGTTCTGCACCACGGTGGATACGTGGACCTGGGTGTGGCAGATGCTCTGCGGGTTCTGGACGTAGTAATAACCGGCCTTGCCGATGGAAACGAAGGTCTCGGCGTACTGGATATACCGCAGGTTGAAGACGAGGTCTTCGGCCCAGTGCATCTCGCTGACGAACTGGATGTCGTTCCGGGTCAGGAGGTCGCGGCGGTAGAGCTTGTTCCAGAGCACACTGTAAAAATAGGAGGCGGGCTTGTCCATCAGGCGGAGGGCGAAGGTGTCCTTGTCATAAACGCCTGCGGGCAGAAAGCCGTACTCCCGCATCTCCGGGGGCCGGGCGACGCTCATGACGCCCAGCTCGTCCTGGATCTTATCGAGCACCTGTTCGGGCTTGGAAGCGCCCGCCGGGATGACCATCTTGTAGGGTGCGATGACGAGGTCGGCGGTGTGCTCCTCGGCTGCGGCCACAAGAGCGGCCGTGAAGTCCGGGTCGAGATAGTCGTCGCTGTCCACGAACTGCACATACTTGCCGCCGGCCAGCTTCAGGCCCAGGTTGCGGGTGTC
>OGPT01003674.1_pt1 | contig 10766 bp, 11 predicted proteins | sample 1552951 | NCBI WGS metagenome assembly OGPT01 (sample SAMEA2580224, study PRJEB22360) | human gut metagenome | biome: human gut; feature: human-associated habitat; material: faeces | place: Denmark | collected 2008/2010
TATCAATCTTGTTGTATTCATGATAACTGGTCATTGGTGTTTTGATTTCAAAATGGTTTAAAAGCTTAATGCTGTTTCTGGTGTCTTCCGCCGCAATTAAATCCACTTCTTTTAATGTGCGCACCACACGAAACGTCATATCTTCCAGATTACCTATCGGAGTTGCGCACAAATATAATTTTCCACTCATAATTTTTCCTCATGATTTCTTCCGTAGATATCAAGGATTTCATCGGTATAAACACCCGTTTTTTCATACACAATCAATGGGCGTTCCACTTCAATCCGTGATTTTCCTCCACGCAGTCCTTCAATTAAGACCAGATTTGGCTCTTTGTCTGCATAAGGCTGTACCAGACGCATCCTCTTTGGCTCAATTTTATATTTTACCATAACCGACATAATTTCAGCCAGACGAAACGGCCGGTGCACCATATAAAATCTTCCCTTTGGCACAAGCACCTTCGCTGCCTGGGCTATGATATCATCCAGTGTACACAACGTTTCATGCCTTGCAATCGTCTTTGCACTGTTTTCTCCGGTTAGTCCATGACTTCCAATCATGTACGGAGGGTTTGTCGTTACGACATCAAAAGAAGCCGCTCCAAAAATTTCCGCCGCTTCTTTGATATCTCCGGTTGTAATATGCACTCTGGACTCTAGTTTATTATACTTAACGCTTCGTCTCGCCATATCCGCGATGTCCGCCTGAATTTCCAGTCCTTCGATGTACTCCGTTTTAGTCTTAGCGGATAAAAGGATTGGAATGATGCCATTGCCACATCCGAGATCCAGTACTTTTTTTCCTTCCGGAACATTGGCAAAAGACGAAAGCAGCACCGCATCCATGCCAAAACAAAACCATTTTGGATTCTGAATGATCATCAAGCCGTCCCGCTGCAGATCATCCAGCCGCTCCCCTGATAACAATCGGTCTTTCATCAGATTTTTGATTTACCTTCCTTTTTTTCCATTGCTTCCAGTGCTTTTAACTCTTTGTCATCTTCATGTTTTCCATGATCGCGTTTACGTTCTTTGCGGAATTTAAGCTCTGCTGCCATGTATTCACGCACTTCTTTTTCGTCATTGTCAAGAGTTACGATGACGCGGACTTTCTGTTTCAACACACTGACATTCTGCACTTCCCCATTGAGACCGTCCGGCGTTTTCACACGCGTTCCGACATTTGGCAGGCTTCGGTTTAATTCCTCGTAAGCCTCTTCCTCATTTTTCAGACAGCACATCAAACGGCCGCACACTCCCGAAATCTTCGTCGGATTGAGTGACAGGTTCTGCTCTTTTGCCATTTTGATGGAAACCGGTGCAAATTCGGAAAGATAGGTGTGACAGCAGAGTGCCCTTCCGCAAATACCGATTCCTCCGCGCAGTTTTGTCTCATCACGAACTCCGATCTGACGCAGTTCAATACGTGTACGGAACACCGATGCCAGATCTTTGACCAGTTCACGGAAATCAATTCTTCCATCTGCCGTAAAATAAAACAATAATTTATTGCGGTCAAAGGTATATTCTGCTGCGATCAGTTTCATTTCCAATTTATGTTTGGCAATTTTCTGTTTGCAGACAACAAACGCCTCTGCCTCTTTTTCACGGTTCTTTTGTTCGTGATCTTCATCCTCTTTTGTCGCTAAACGAACGATTCCTTTCAGAGGCGCCACAATCTTTTCTTCCGGCATTTCCGTCGGTGGAAGAACTACTGTCCCCATCTCGACTCCTTTTGCCGTCTCTACGATCACACGCGTTCCACGTGTTATATTTTCTTTTTCCTTTCCCGGATCAAAATAATAAATTTTGCCCGCCTGGCGGAAACGTACTCCGATAATAATCTTCACTTTTTTACCTCACTTTATCTATTCTTACTGCTTCATCGTACAAAGCATAAGCTCCATCGCCACTTCAAAGTTTACATTGGCTTTGAGTCGGAGTTTTGCCTTGTCAAAAGCACTTAATATCTCTTCAATTTTCTCATAATCACGCTGGTTTGCTTCTTCCGATATCGCACGAAATTCGCTCTGAAATATCAGCTGATTCATATTTTTCGTCGCTTTAAACAAAAGCACATCACGGTACCAGAGAACCATAAGATCGATATAATCTTTGATATTGTCCTTGTCTTCCCCGATCTCTTTTATTTTTTCAAGCATTTCCGAAACCGTCATATTTCTTACATTTTTTAACAAATACAATACCTGATTCTTTTTCTCCTCAAAATCTTCGGATTCGATATAGCGGATCGCTTTTCCAAGATTTCCCTGTGCAAATATGGCACTCGTCCGGGCACGATAATCTGCCACATGGTAATTGTCAATCAGATATTTCTCAATCGCTGCCGTTGTAAGCGGCCGAAATTCCAATGTCAGACACCTAGACTGAATTGTCGGCAGAATCGCACTCATATTGCTCGTAAGCAGAATAATAATCCCATATTCCGGCGGCTCCTCAATCGTTTTCAAGAGGGCATTCTGCGCCGCTTCGGTCATTCTCTCGGCCTCCGGAACGATAAATATTTTGTAGGGACCGGAAAATGGTTTGATCGCCATCTCGGAATTGATCTTTTCACGCACATCATCCACACCGATACTCGACAATTCTCTCGTTACCCAGATCACATCGGGCTGATTTCCGGAATCGACTTGTTTACAGGACGGACATTTGCCGCATGGCCGCACCTCCTGTTCTGCCGTACATTGAAGTCCTGCCGCAAACGTCCTCGCCATCGTCTCTTTGCCACATCCCACTTCCCCTTGAAAAATATAGGCATGAAACGGCTTATCTTCACGGATCGCCATCTGCAAATGTTCTTTTATATCTTCATGCCCCATTATTTCTGAAAATAAAAACATAGGTACCACCATCCTTCCCTCATGTCAGTATATCTAGCAACATCCCTCGTATCTCGTCAATCTTTGCGAGAATTCCGAGGTGGTCTTTTTCTTCTTTGATCAGTTCTCCCGCGAGCTCATCCAATGCCACATTGACACGTTTGATCATGCCATACACGCGGTGCCGTCCTCTCCGGTCAAGGAAATTTTCACGGCTGAATTTGTGCGAACGGTTTACGATCTCGTTCATAAATTCCTGGATCAGTTTCCGGTACTGGCGCATATCACGCACATCCATGTGCTTGCCCAGTTTTTTCCCCTGCATCGTAATGTCTTCCATCATGAGTGAAAGGCGCGCCTGCAGTCCCTCTTCTTCCAGAGAACTCATCAGCGTAAATTTGAAATCTTCTCCCGTATTTTGCGTCTGTCTCGTCGTCGTTGCAGCCACGGTCTGCTGCATTGGATCTACTTTAATTTCCATCCTTTCACACCTCCCTCAAAATGCAATCCATTCCATTCTCTAAGTATACCATGAAATTCGCCGGTGTTGCAACTATAAAAATCACACGTGATGCTGGATCATCGTTTCGATATGAGAAAGCGCCTCTTCAAAATCGTCATTCCGGACACGGATGTCGATGCCTGTCTCGTCCAGTTTTTCCTCCGAAAAGTCCTCTTCGTCTGCGAGAAACCGGCGGCACAGTTCTGCCACGCACGGCGTATTCTGCTCTTTTTCGCGTTTCAATGCGCGTTCGATACGCTCAAAATCATCCACTTCTATATAGATTGGAACGACCTGCTCGATTCCAAAAAATGTCTCCAGTTTGCAGTATCCTTCCAACGTCGTAATCAGGATATAATTTCCTTTTTCCAGATTGATCTGTCCGTCGTTGGCAGTGAAATAATACCACGGTCCATGCACCGTCTGATACACGCGGCATTCAATGATCTTATCGTCTTCCTGCATCTCGTGCATTTCTTCTTCACTGACAAAAAAATACTCTTTGCCATAAGTCTCCCCGGCACGGATCGGGCGCGTCGTATATGTCACCACTTCCTGTAGTTCTGGAAAATCCTCCACGATTCTCTGATACAGCGAATCTTTTCCTGTCGCACTCTTCCCCATAATAACAAATAATTTACCCATTGCAATCCCTCCAAATCTCATTTTATCTCATGGCAGACAAACACTCTGCCGTTTTCAACTCCACGCACTTCATAACCGGAGCTTTGTCCATCCAAAAGCACGTCAACCATTTCCTGCGAAAATATTTCAGATAATACTTTATAAAATTTCCATATAATAAAAGAAGTCCTCACTCAGTACTGAAACAACAATTTTCATCATCGTGTTTCCTCCGCAAGCAGGATCTCTTTTTTCGGGAGCCGCTCTGCCTCATGACTGTACATCCGCTGCTCCGGCGGTTTTATATTGTACGTAAAGGTCTTTTTCGTCCCCTTTTCCGCATACGATAAGGACCGGTCAAGATCACACAAAGCTTTTGCAAAGCGGTCAAAATGTTCCGCCGTATCGCAGATTGTCGCCATCCCCAGCGCATAATTACCACAGCTCATTTCCAATTGAACTCCGTAACGCTCCAAGAGAAGGTCTTCCAGCTGCTGCCCGGTAATTTCCGTACGAGCGGTGCTGATGACAATTTTCGACAGATCCATCTTTTCGCAGTGCACAATTTCCAATTTTTGTAACTTCTCTGTTTTCTTATAAAAATCATTCAGATTTTTTACAAAATGTGCCGCGGAAAAGGATTCTTCTGTCTGTACATATTCGAAGCACTTTGCGATCGATGCCATCAAAAGGTACGACGGACTGCTCGATTGGTAAGTTTGAAGTGCCCACAAGAGCCGTTCTTCGTCAATGCGGTTTGCCGTCTGATGAAGCACCGCCGTCTGCGTAAATGCCGGCAATGTTTTGTGGAGACTTTCAATCACAAGGTCAGCCCCCTGCCGCACCGCGGTTTCCGGAAAAGTCGGAATCCAGTTAAAATGTGCCCCATGCCCTTCATCCACAATAAGCGTAATATTTTTCTCATGTACCGCCTCCGCGATGCCGGCAACGTCCGAAACAATTCCCTCATACGTCGGCGATGTGATCATCGCACATTTGACATCCGGATTTTCTTTTAGCCGGCGGCGAATCTCTGAGACTTCGATCTCACCCGCAATTCCCAGTTCTCCCAGCGTTCCTTCCAGCCGGTGCGGAACCACATAAACCGGGCGAAGCCTAAGAAGTTTGATCGCATTGTAAACCGATTTATGACAGTTTCTCGCCACTAAAATCTTGTCCCCCGGATAACAGCACGCCGTGATTGCCGCCAAAATCCCGCACGTACTTCCATTGACCAAAAGATAGGTCTGTTTCGAATCATAGTATTTGGTCAGCTCGTCCATCAGGTCGCGGATCATCTCCTCCGGATGATGCAGATCATCTACCCCCGGAACCTCCGTCACATCAAGAGAATAGGGGTCCGGCATCGTACACAGCGGATTTCTTTTGTGCCCTGGCATATGCATCGGCACGATATCCTTCTTACAATATTTGGATAATGTAACAAAAAAGTGATTTGACATGTCATTCCCCTTCCTCGTAGTATTTCTTTAAGTATACCATTTTTCTCTTGTTTTTCAATAGGAAGTCGTGTTATATTATTATACAAACCGTAACTATTCAGGCTTACTGTGCAAAAGCAATGGAGCGTCGTGCTTGCACGTAAGAAACATTGTTTTTGCACAGTAAGCCTAATAGGGCTCCCCCACACTCTATGAGCATTTTTAGCCTTGTCAAAGGCGGGAAAGAACACGAAGTGTTCGAAATGCGAATGTGTGGGAAAGGGAGCCTGAATCGTTTATATTTTTCGGATATTTTGTCCCTTTTCCGCACATACTACCCGCAAAAGGAGGTTTTTATATGGCGAGTACATTTTCCAAAGATTTTTCCACCAATAAAAAGAAGATTGATTCTCTTCTTCAGGTTGATAAAAGTTTTGACCTGATCTACCGCGTCATCACAATTGGCGGAAAAACCGCCTGTTTTTACATTATTGATGGCTTTTGCAAAGATGAAGTGATGGAAAAGATCATGGAATTTCTCTATAAAATCACACCGGATCAAATGCCTGAAACTGCGCACGATTTCTTAAAGAGCAGCCTTCCTTACGGCGAGATTGATCTGATTGAAGACGAAAATGCCTTGATTCAATGGGTTCTTTCCGGCGTTCCGGTGCTTCTGATCGATGGTTACGACAAACTGCTGTCGATTGATTTTCGAAGTTATCCTGCCCGCGGTGTCGACGAGCCGGAAAAAGACCGGGTTATGCGCGGCTCCAAAGATGGTTTTGTCGAAACGGTCGTATTCAATACGGCTTTGATCCGCCGCCGCATCCGCTCGACGGAACTTGTTATGGAAATGCATACGGTCGGCAAAAGTTCCCGCACCGACGTTGTCATTGCCTATATGGGCGACCGGGTCGAAAAGGAAATGCTGGATGACATCCGAAACCGCCTTGACAGCATTGACATTGACGCCCTGACGATGAATCAGGAAAGTCTGGCAGAATGCCTGTATCAACACAAATGGTATAATCCATTCCCCAAATTCAAATTTACCGAGCGCCCTGACACTACCGCTGCCAGTATCCTGGAGGGAAGTATCGTCGTTCTTGTGGACAATTCACCGTCTGCCATGATTCTGCCGACGTCGGTCTTTGATATTATCGAAGACGCCGATGACTACTATTTTCCCCCCATTACCGGGACCTATTTACGCCTATCACGTATTGTCATCAACCTTGCCGCCGTCTTTCTGACGCCGGTTTTGCTGCTACTATTGTCAAATCCTTCCTGGATCCCGGAATGCCTGAATTTTATCAAGATCAGCGAACCGGTCAATGTGCCGATTCTTTACCAGTTCCTTTTACTGGAATTTGCCATTGACGGCCTGCGGCTTGCCTCGCTCAACACTCCGACGATGTTTAGTACACCTCTGAGTGTAGTAGCCGGTATTATTCTTGGGGATTATACCGTGAGTTCCGGCTGGTTTAATGCCGAAGTGATGCTTTATATGGCGTTTGTCGCTGTGGCAAATTATACGCAGGTCAGTTTTGAACTTGGCTATGCGCTGAAATTTATGCGTATCATCCTTTTATGCCTCACCGCATGGTTTGATATCTACGGCTTTATCGCCGGCACGCTGCTGACCATCGCCTGCATCGTATTTAACAAAACCATTTCCGGAAAGAGTTATATTTACCCACTCATTCCATTTAATCTGCGTCAGTGCATGAAACGATTCTTCCGCGTCAGTTTGCCGCGTTCGGAGAAGAAAAATTAATGATGTGGTATTGTGGCAAAATGAGAGTCCGGATTTCCCATTCGGAACCGCTTCCGCTTAGAGAACACACGTAATGGTGCATGAGGGCAAAGAACGCCCTCTGTGCACCAACGGTGTTCTAAATTCCTCATTGTGAAATCCGGACTCTCATTTTTAATTAATACTACAACCATTACATAGTATATACATTTTTTAGTATTCCACATGTCTCACAGCATGTTAAATACCGAAAAGGATTTCGAAAAAACTCCCCCTTGTCGGGTCGATTTTTTTATGTTAGAATGATAGTAATCTCAAGGAAAGAGGTATGACATCATGGAGACATTTTTCACAGATGACGATCTCTTCGATTTGTTAGAAGAATTGGATCGGGAAAACGCAGAAATTGAATTATTGGAAACCGAAGAGGAGATGGAGGCATCAAACCGACGATTTGAGGAAATCATTTTGAAGCATCGAAACGATTAAAAAAGAAGCTGCTGCATTCGTAATGTGTACCGACCCCAAAAAGTTAGACCTAAAAATCTAACGATTGGAGGTCGGTATTTTTATGGCTAAATATTCTTTTGAATTTAAAAAGAAAGTAGTTAATTCGTACTTAAATGGTGAAGGTAGTTTTGAATTTGTAGCTAAAAAATATGAGATTCCCTCTTGCACTAATGTAAAGACGTGGGTTCGAAATTATAAAAACTTTGGCGATGAGGGGTTATTCCGTTCACGAAAAAATGAATTATATTCTTTCGAATATAAGCTTCATGTGGTAGAATTATATTTATCAAGTGAAATCTCATATCAAGATTTAGCACTGCAAGAAGGTATTACCACCCCCAGTATGATTGCAAACTGGGTTAACCGTTTTCGAGCAGCTGGTCCTGATGCGTTGAGACCACATAAGAAAGGTCGAAAGAAAACATTGGATAAATCTAAGAATACTAAAATAGTACCATTAGAAGAGCCTTCCGTTGACACAAGCGCTGAGCATGTAAAAGAACTGGAAGATGAACTTCTGAAGTTAAGAATAGAAAATGCCTTTTTAAAAGAACTGAGGAGACTGCGTTTAGAGGACGAAGCGAAAATGAGAGAACGGCAAGAATCATCAGCAGCCTCCGAAGACAGTTCAAATTAAAAGACCTTCTCTCATATATCGGAATGCCCAAAGCCACATATATGTATTGGCAAAAGCGTTTTGATAGAGAAAATCCAGATCAGGAAATTGAGGAAAAGATACTTGGGATTCGTAAAGAACATAAGGATTACGGATATCGCAGGATTTTCGGAGAGCTTCGCAATCAGGGATATTCCATAAACAAAAAGAAAGTTCAACGCATTGTTCAAAAGCTTGGATTACAGGTAATGTCCTACACTCGCAAAAGCAGAAAGTATAGTTCTTATAGAGGCAAGGTTGGTACTGTTGCTCCGAACAGGATTCGCAGACGCTTTAGCACACATATACCTCATCAGAAAATCACTACAGATACTAGCGAGTTCAAGTATTATGAAGTCGATGAGAAAGGTCATATGACCATGCATAAACTTTATCTCGATCCGTTTATGGATATGTGTAATGGTGAAATACTTAGTTACGGGATAGATCAACGACCTTCTGCCAAGAACGTAATGGATGCATTAGATAAAGCAATTGAAATCACTGCAGACTGTCCATACAGAAGGACTTTTCACTCAGATCAGGGATGGGCTTACCAGATGAAAGCCTACTCCCATAGGCTGAAAGAAGAACGAATATTTCAAAGTATGTCCAGGAAAGGAAACTGCTTGGATAATTCTGTAATGGAAAACTTCTTTGGACTGCTCAAGCAAGAAATTTACTACGGTGTTGTTTATTACAGCTACGAGGAATTAAAATCAGAGATAGAACGTTTTATAAAATATTACAATGAGAAACGGATAAAAGAAAAGCTAGGATGGATGAGTCCGGTTCAATACAGGCTCCATCTCCTAGCTGTATAAAGAAAAACGAGACGACCGAAGTCGTCTCGTAAAAAGTCTAACTTTGAGGGGTCACCTCACTGCATTTCTGCAGCCGGGGCTTTTTCATTTTATGAAACCTCAAGTTTTATGCACTTTGTGTCGGTTTTAACTTCTTCGAAAGAAAAATCAAGCATTCTCCTTCAAAGAAATTCGTTCCTACAAGGAAAGATGTCTGTGACTACTCTTCTACCGGATCAAATTCCTCATCGAAATCTTCTTCGGCGATATCAAGAGCTTCATCCTCTTCATCCATCATAAGAAGTTCATCGTCTTCCACAATATCTGTTTTCTTGTCGTCCTTTGTGGATTTCTTACCTTTGCCCTTCTTATCCTTTTCCTCTTCTTTTTCCTCTGGCTCCTCTACCGGTTCCGGTGGCTCAAGGCTGTCAACCAGATCACTGTGAAGAGTGATATTGCGGTATCGCTTCATACCTGTTCCGGCTGGAATCAATTTACCAAGGATAACATTTTCCTTCAAACCGATCAACGGATCGATCTTTCCTTTGATTGCAGCATCGGTAAGAACCTTTGTAGTCTCCTGGAAAGAAGCTGCAGAGAGGAAGGAATTTGTTGCAAGAGAAGCTTTTGTAATACCGAGAATGATCTGTTTTCCTTCCGGTACCTCTTTGCCCTCTGCCGCAAGTGCTTCCACTGTATCTTCATATTCGAGCGTATCAACCATCGTTCCCGGAAGGAAGTCAGAATCACCATTGTTCTCGATGCGGACTTTCTTCAGCATCTGGCGGACAATGACCTCGATATGCTTATCGTTGATTTCTACACCCTGCAGACGATATACACGCTGTACTTCACGAAGCATGTAATCCTGTACGGCACGAACGCCCTTGATCTTTAAGATATCGTGTGGATTTACAGAACCTTCGGTCAGCTCATCACCAGCCTCAAGTACTGCTCCATCCATAATCTTAATACGTGATCCGTAAGGAATCAGGTATGTCTTTGTATCTCCATTCTCCGGATTGGTTACGATAACCTCACGCTTTTTCTTAGTATCCTTAATGGTTGCAATACCACCGAACTCAGTGATGATTGCAAGACCCTTTGGCTTACGGGCCTCAAAAATTTCCTCGACACGAGGAAGACCTTGTGTAATATCGTTACCAGCTACACCACCGGTATGGAACGTTCTCATGGTAAGCTGTGTACCAGGCTCACCGATGGACTGTGCAGCGATGATACCAATTGCTTCACCAACCTGTACTGCCTGACCGGTTGCCATGTTGGCACCGTAACACTTTGCACATACTCCCATGTGAGAACGGCAGGGAACGGATCTTAACACTTGTGATCGGCTCGCCCTTCTCATCAACGCCCTTGCTTACAACAGCTGCTGCACGACGAGGCGTGATCATATGGTTCGCCTTAACAATGATGTTGCCATCCTTATCCTTGATATCTTCGCAAGAGAAACGTCCTGTAATACGCTCCTCAAGACTCTCGATCTCTTCCTTGCCTTCCATGAATGCCTTAACGACCATTCCCGGAATCTCACGGTTCGTTCCTGCACAACAATCAGACTCACGAACGATCATGTGCTGGGATACATCAACAAGACGTCTTGTCAG
>OGPT01003677.1_pt1 | contig 10758 bp, 10 predicted proteins | sample 1552951 | NCBI WGS metagenome assembly OGPT01 (sample SAMEA2580224, study PRJEB22360) | human gut metagenome | biome: human gut; feature: human-associated habitat; material: faeces | place: Denmark | collected 2008/2010
GATTTTAATTATAACTAATTTATGATATACTTTTATTGAAGTTATATCAGCTTCAGAAATCTTTGTTATAACTATAAATCATGATATAGTTATAACTGGTTGTGGACTCCGTTTTATTTATGGGAACATTACGAATCCGCGATATAATTTGGAGCCCTTCCTTTTTCTTTGTAAACCTGTTTATATGTTTTTAGGACTATACTTTTTTAGTATTGAACCTGTATGACTCGCGAATATAGGCTTGAAGAACAAACTCATTTGAGTTAGGAAGTTATCAACCACTTGTACAGGCAAAATGAAAGGATGTGTTGTTATGAATCAAAATACCTGTATTACCATTGATGTATCTCAAAATAAAAGTCACATTCAAGGCTTTATTGGACCAAACAAACCTTTAAGTAAGGCTAGAACTATGAGAAACACTAAACAAGGATTTCAATTTATTTTAATTCTTAAAAATTTAATCGAATCTAAAACAAATGAAACTCCTTTAATTGTTTTTGAATTTACTGGAATTTACCATAAACCTCTTGAAAAATTCCTTATATCACAAAACCTTAAGTATCATATTGTTGCTCCACTAAAAGCTGCTAAAGCCAGAAACAGCGAAATTAGGGAACAAAAAACTGATGCTAGAGATTGCTTAAGCTTATCTAAACTTTTTTATTCTAATAACCTAGGTATATTCTATTCTGAAAACGAAACATATTCTAATTTGCGAAAGTTAAATAGATATTATGATACTTGTATGAAACACTTAATTAAAATTAAAGTTAATTTTAGAGAAACTTTAGCTGTTGTTTACCCTAACTATAAAAAGTTATTTTCTAGTATTTATAGTGATGATTCATTAACTTTCTTGAAAGAATTCCCTCATCCATCCCTTTATACTTCAAAATTAGAAGATAGAATTATAGAAATATTAAAAAATAAAGGATTAATTATTAATGATATTGAAAATGCAAAAGAAATATTATTTAGAGAAAATTATTTTTTTATAAGTGGATATCGTCATTTATTTCAAAAAAATAATAAACCAAATGTGTTTATATATGGTACAAGATTTGAAGAATTATATGCCACATTTATTTTTGATCGCAATATAAGAAACATAATGTTTAAATTTATTTTGATTGTAGAAAATAATATTAAATCAATAATAAGCTACCAAATGTCAAAAAAATATGGTTTTAAAGAGAAAGATTATTTAAATCCTAAAAACTTTATTCAAGATAATATGAAAGTAAGACAAGTATATGATGTATTAAATAAAATGAAAAGGCAAATAAGAATAAACGGAAAACAACATGCTGCGACATCCCATTATATAATGAACTATGGATATATCCCAATGTGGATTTTAGTAAAAGTATTGTCGTTTGGAATTATAACTGAACTATACGGAATATTAAAAGTGGATGATCAAATTAATATAGCAGATATTTATCACATTGACCCAGAAACAATGTCAACTTATCTAGCTATCTTATCAAATTTCCGCAATTTGTGTGCTCATGAGGATATTTTATATGATCATAGGACACAAAGGTGTATTCCAAATACTAAATATCACCATATATTAGAAATTCCAATGGTAGATGATGAATATATATATGGCAAAAATGATTTATTTGCTGTGATGATAATTTTAAAAATAATGCTTACAGAAGGAGAATTTAGAGACTTAATGAATCAAATAAGTTATGAAATAGATATCTTGGATGGAAAAGTAGATACAGTACCTGTTGAAACAATTTTAAATAAAATTGGTTTTCCTAGTAATTTTAGACAAATATTAGAAATTAAATAAAGGAGTTATATGGATAAATTTAAAGTAATTTTAATATCTTTAATGGCAATCATATGTATTTTTATAATAGGATTTAAATATAAAAAAGAAGATAATGACGCCATTAAATTTAAAAAAGAATATGAATCATTAAATGAAACAAAAAACAAAAATGGAAAAGAATATATTAAAGTAAATATAGATAAAATAAATCCAATAGTTTATGCTGACTATGATAAAGTAATAAATTTAATAAAAAATGATACAGCGGTAATTTATTTTGGATTTCCAGAATGTCCTTGGTGTCGTAATGCTGTTCCTGTATTATTAGATACTGCTAAAGAATTAGGAATTGAAAAAATTTATTATTATAATGCACTTTCAATAAGAGATAAAAAAACACTAGATGAAAGTGGAAATATCGTTGTCGAAGAAGAAGGAACAAAAAAATACAAAGAATTAGTAGAATTATTATATGATTATTTACCTGTTTATGATGGCTTAAATGATGAAACAATTAAGAGATTATATTTTCCAACTGTTTTATTTGTAAAAAATGGAAAAATAATTGGATTACACAATTCTACAGTTGAATCTCAAAAAAACCCATATGATGGTTTAAACAAAGAACAATACGAGGAATTAAAAACAATATATTATGATTATTTAAATAAGACATTTGAAATATTTTGTGATGATGCTTGTTAGAAAACTTTAAATAGTTTTCTTTTTTTTTTAAAATTTTTGTCGATTACTTTTAATTATAAAAAAAGATCTTTCTAATAAAATTTATTAGGAGGAATATATATGACAGGACTAACAGAAGAAGAAGTAAAAATAAATAGAGAAAAATATGGCTCAAATATTTTAATGGATAGTAAAAATAATAGTTTCTGGAAGTTACTATTAGAATCATTGAGCGATCCAATAATTAGAATTTTATTAATCGCATTAGGAATTAAAACAGTATTTTTAATAAAAAATTTTGACTGGTATGAAACTGTTGGAATAGTAATAGCAATCTTTATTGCTTCATTTATATCAACAATATCTGAATATGGGAGTGAACAAGCCTTTAAAAGAATGCAAGAAGAATCTTCAAAAATTAAAACAAAAGTAATTCGAAACAATAAAATAAAAGAGATAAATATTGAAGAAGTAGTAGTAAACGATATAGTAGTTTTAGAAACAGGTGATAAAATTCCAGCAGATGGAATATTAATAGATGGAAATATATCAGTAGATGAATCTTTACTAACCGGTGAATCAAAGGAAAAAAATAAAAATAAAAATGATGAATTATATATGGGAACAGTTGTGTATTCCAAAAGAGCAAAAATGTTAGTAAAAAAAGTAGGAAAAAATACTATGTATGGTAGTGTGGCAACCGAATTAAAAACTAAAAGTCCTGATAGTCCATTGAAAATAAGACTAACTGAGTTAGCGGCTCAAATAAGTAAAATCGGATATATAGGTGCAATATTAGTATCATTTGCATATTTATTTTCAGAAATAGTAATTCAAAATAATTTTAATATTGATGCAATCATCAATACAATTACAAATGTTCCGTTACTAATTGGACATATTTTATACGCCTTAACCTTATCAGTTACTATAATAGTTGTAGCAGTTCCTGAAGGTTTACCAATGATGATAACATTGGTATTATCATCAAATATGAAAAAAATGTTAAAAAATAATGTTTTAGTTAGAAAGTTGATGGGAATTGAAACAGCTGGTAATATTAATGTTTTATTAACAGATAAAACAGGTACTTTAACCAAAGGAAAATTAGAAGTTACAAATTTTATTGATGGTAATTTAAACTACTATGGTAATTTAAACACTATTGATGGTGAATTAAAAACAATTGTAATTGATTCTATTTTATATAATAATTCTAGTGAATACAGTAAAGAAAAAATAGTTGGTGGTAATAGTACAGATAGAGCATTACTTAAATATATAGGTAATAATATTAAAAAATATGAAATATTGGAAACTATTCCATTTGATAGTAAAAACAAATATATGGAGACAATAATTAAAAAGGATAAAAAAATCAAATTAATAAAAGGAGCTCCTGAAAAAATAATTCCAATGTGTACTAGATATTACAATAAAATGGGTTCTAAAAAATATTTATACAATAAAAAAGAAATAACAAATACAATTGAGGCGTTAGCAAAAAAAGGAAATAGATTGATAGCAATTGCTCAAAATGATTCATATGATTTAAGCCAAAACGATTATTGTTTAGTCGGTATAATTGCAATTAAAGATGAAATTAGGGAAGAAGCAATAGAAGGAATAAGATTAGTTAAAAACGCTCATATAAATACAATAATGATTACAGGAGATAATAAAAATACAGCTGAAGCAATAGGCGAAGAATTAGGAATGTTGGACAAGGATTCAATTGTAATTACAAGTGAAGAGTTAAATAAATTATCAGATGCAGAGTTAAAACAAATTTTTCCAAGAATAAAGATAGTTGCTAGAGCTCTCCCCAAAGATAAAAGTAAACTTGTTAGAATTGCAAGAGAATTAGATTTAGTAGTCGGTATGACTGGTGATGGTGTTAATGATGCTCCTGCTTTAAAACAAGCAGATGTTGGTTTTGCTATGGGAAGCGGAACTGAAGTTGCTAAAGAAGCTGCTGATATCGTTATTTTAGATGATAATTTTTTATCAATATCAAAGGCAATATTGTTTGGTAGAACAATATTCAAAAGCATCCGAAAATTTATTGTATTTCAATTAACAGTAAATATGTGCGCAATATGTTTATCAATAATTGGACCATTTATAGGAGTAGAGACGCCAATAACAGTTATTCAAATGTTATGGGTAAATATGGTTATGGATACTTTAGCAGGATTAGCGTTCTCATTTGAGCCACCATTAATTGAATATATGAATGAATTACCAAAGAAAAAAAATGAATCAATTGTTAATAAATATATGTTAACCGAGGTTTTTATGGCGGGTTCTTATTTAACAATTCTTTGTATTTTATTTTTAAAAGTTCCATTTTTTAAATCATTATTTAGAGATAATGTTCAAGATATATATTTTATGACTGCTTTTTTTGGGTTATTTATTTTTACTTGCTTATTTAATTCTTTCAATGTTAGAACTACAAGAATTAATATTTTTGCTAATTTGTTAAAGAATAAAGTATTCTTATTTATAATGTTTTTAATAATAGTAGTTCAATTAGTTTTAATTTATTATGGTGGAAATTTATTTAGAACAGCCGGACTTACTATTTCTGAATTATTATTAATTATCTTTATCTCCTTTACTATAATACCTATTGATTGGGTTAGAAAATATATATGTAAAAAGAAAAATATCTCAATGTCAATTTAATTTTTTGTAGGTAATGTATTGAATTTAACTTTATTGTATAGTATAATTTATGAAGGTGAAAATATGGTATATTTGTATACTGATTTAACTAAAAAAGGTTTTAGTGATTATCAGATAAAAAAAATGGTTAATGAAAATAAGTTGTATGTTGTTAAAAAAGGTATATATTCTGATAAATTAAATTATAACTATCTAGAGGTTATTGCTGTAAAGCATCCTAATGCAGTTTTTACTCTTGAGACAGCTGCATATTGTTATGGACTTATTAGTAAAAATAAAATTCCATATGTTATAGCTACTAAACAAAAAGATAGAAAAATAAAAGATGAATATATTAAACAAATTTTCACTACTGATAAATTATATAATACTGGTATTAGCAAAATAACTTATCAAGGATTTAATATTTTGATATATGATTTGGAACGATTATTGATTGATGTTGTAAGAAATAAAAAAAATATGGATTTTGAATCATATCATGAAATTATCAATAATTACAAGAGAATATCAAAATTATTAAATAAAAACAAATTAAACGAGTATATTATTAATTTCAAAGATCCAAAAATTGTAGACAGAATTAAGAGAGAAGTATTAAGTTAAATAATGTCTTTGCATGGACATTATTTTTTTAGGTTTATTGAAATTTAATGATGAATGTGCTATTATGTTAACGGATAGTAAATACTTAAATATTAAAGAGTAGAGGGATGAAACATGGAGTTTGTAGTTTGTGATGACGAGAAAGTATTTAGAAGTAATGTTGTAAAAATTATTGATAAGATTTATATGAAGAATAACGAAGATTATAAAATTTATGAGTTTGATTCTTATAACAAAAGTTTTGAGAAACTTATCAATAAAAAATCTCCAAAGATTTACATATTGGATATTGAAATTAAAAATAGTATTTCAGGTATTGATATTGCTAGAAAAGTTAGAAGATATGATTGGGATAGTATCATAATATTAGTTACTTCACATAATGAGTTAGGTTATCAGGCTATGAAAGCACAAATAATGCTATTAGATTTTGTATCAAAGTTTGATGATTGTAATAAGTCATTGGAAAGAGCAATAAATAAAGCTTTAGAATTAGTTAATCAGAAAAAAGTTATAAGATTTGATACAAGTGGTACAACTTATATTGTATATTTATCAGATATTTTATATATTGAAAGAGATACTGTTGATAGAAAATGTATTATTCATACAGTTAATCGCAATATTATTACTAATAAAAGTTTGAATGAATTATCTAAAGAGTTGGGTAGTGACTTTTATTTATGTCATAGAAGTTGTTTAGTAAATTTGACAAATATAGATCATGTAGTTTGGAAAGATAGTATTGTATATTTTAAAAATGGAACATCTATGAATTTAGTATCAAGAGATAAGAAGAAAGGACTTAAAGGTTATGTTAATTGTTAGTTGGTTTATATGTGGTGTATTGTATTTTTTCTTATATAGTTATTTATTTTGTACGATGGTATGCAAAGAGAAATTTAATATAAATATAAAACTTTTATTTTTAGCTATAATTATGTCTAGTCTGCAATGCATAGTTATGGAATGTGGATTAGGATATATTCGTCCATATTTAATGCATATTTTATCATTTATAATGTTGCTTATTTTATATAAACAAAAATTGATTAAAACATTGCTAGGATTATTAATTATACTAGCTTTATCTTTTATTGCTGAGTTTATATTTGGAACAATTGGTGTTTTAGTTTTCAAAATTGACTTTCCGGTAGTAAATGATAATTATATATATTATGTTTTAACAAATACTTTAATTTTAGTGTTATGCTATTTGATAAGTAGAATCGGATTTGTTAGAAATTTAACCAATCATATCATGGAATGGTATAATCAAAACGAATATAAAAGTTTGATGCTTTTTGTGTTTTTAATTTTAATAATATTAACATTTACTTTATACAATAATTTTATAAATGTTTTACCTAATTATTTATTATTTATAGCTAATTTATTTTTTATAGCCGTATTCGTATTTATAATCGGTTTCTTTAAAGAAAAAACTTCTAAGAATAAAATAACATATGAATATGATCAATTATTAGATTATGTTCAAACATATGAAAAATTATTAGATGAAAAAAGTAAAAACCAACATGAATACAAGAATCAGTTAGCAGTAATAAGATTGATGGTTAAAAATAAAAAAACAATCGAATACATTGATTCCTTATTAGATAATGAAACAGAAGAGGATTTAGAAATTGATAATAAATTAATTTATATACCTAAAGGTGGTTTAAAAGGATTAATTCATTATAAAATTGATACAATGAAAAAGAAAAAATTAAATATATTTATAGACGTATCTAGCGAATTAAAAGATTCAAAATATTGGCTTAATTGTGACAAAAACTTACAAAGTGTTAGTAAAATATTAGGAGTATACTTAGATAATGCAATCGAAGCGTCAGAACAATCTAAAGAAAAATACATAATATTTGAAGTATACGTTGAAGATAAAAATACCGTATTTAAAATATCAAATACTTATAGTAATGAAATAATTATTGATAAAATAGATAAAGAAGGGTACTCTACTAAAGGTGAGGGGAAAGGTTATGAATTAGCTTTAGCTAAAGATTTAATTGAAAAAACTGATTGTTTATCACAATCAAGAGAAATAAGTGGTATTTATTATATTCAAAAATTATATGTAAAAAATAAAGTATAACGAATTGTTATACTTTTTATGATATAATTATTTAATTAAACTTTTTGGACATTCTGGTTCATCTATATACCACATGATACAAGCGCTTGATTCTCCATCAGCAGCCATAGTACCAACACCGGCAAAAATATTAGCTAATAATTGTTTCATAAATCGCACCTCCTCTTTTTATTCTTTTATATAACCAAACAAAATGTTTAATTACCATAATTTAAATAGTTATTATAACTTAATTTGAAATATTTATAAGTAAGTGGTAAAACTAATACAACTTCTATATAAATACCAAATATAATTAAATTTGATATAGTATTATCTTTAACTATAATAGATATAAATGTTAATAAAATACAACTTATAGTAGTAACAAAATTATATATTTCTCTTCTTTTCTTGCTTATAATAGGTCTTTTAATAGTATCAGCAGGTGTATAAACATAAATCAATATTATAGCAATTACACCTAATAATGATTTAATATATATTGGAATTGTAATTAATTTAGAGAAAAAAGGAAGAATTATAAAAATCAAACTAGATGATAACAGACAAATCCAACCTTTACTTGCGTGTAATCCAAATCCAGTGGTTCTTAAAATATTAAAAAATATAAGTAATAATAACATTTCTCTAAATATATTAAAAATGAGAGCTAAGCTAAATATAACAATAGTTTTTGTAACAGTTATATATATAGCTTCTAAGCCATATCTTATTTCATCCAATTTGATTTCATCAATATCAGATCTGTTCTCTCTAATTGTATTTAAACAATAACTTAAAAACTTTTGTTTCATAGCACACCTCACATCTATTTTGAATTATACATAAAAAAATGTTTGATGAATGAATATTAGATTAACCGGGCGTATATTTTGATTATAATGTTTAAAAGAAGAAAAAAATGTCGAAAAAATTACCTTTTAGACATAAAAAGAAACTATTGAAACAAAATAACTGATTAGAATAAATTGTTTTGATATAATCATCTTGCTTACGCTTGAGGCACAAATTAAAACTTGCAAGAAATGTCGGAATTTGTAGTATGAATTATGTTGAATCCTCGTGCTTTGAAAAGTATAATATATTTGTAAGCAAGATTTACTGGGAGGGAGATGTGAATATGTTACGTGGTAAAGTCAAATGGTTTAACAACGATAAAGGCTTTGGTTTTATTGAATATAATGATAAAGAAGATATCTTTGTTCATTATTCTTCTATTTTATCAGAAGGATATAAAACCCTAGTAGAAGGTCAATATGTTGAATTTGAACTAGTACAAACTGATAAAGGACTTCAAGCGAAAAATGTAGTCGAAATAAAGGCCACTTTAGTATAAAGTGGTTTTTGTGTGAAAAAAGTTGAAAAAAATTTATTAAATGTTATAATATAATTGAAAGGTGGGATGTTGATGAAATTAAACATTCGTGGTAGCAAAATTGAAATAACAGACGCTATCAAAAGTTATTTGGAGGGTAAGGTTCAAAAATTAGATAAGTATTTTGAAAATCCAGAAGAGATTAATGCGAATATCGTTGTAAAAACAAAAGGAATTGACCAAACTGTTGAAATAACTATACCAATTAAAAAAGCTATATTAAGAGTTGAAGAAAGTAATAAAGACTTGTATTCGTCTATTGATTTAGCTGTTGACAAACTAGAAAGACAAATAAGAAAAAACAAAACAAAAATAAAACAAAAAAACAATAGAGAAAAATTTGATTTATTCATTGATTTTGAAGTTGAAGAAATGGAAGAAAGTCCAGAAACAATAGTAAAAAGAAAAACAGTAGATATGAAACCAATGAGTGAAGAAGAAGCTATCTTACAATTAGAACTATTAAATCATGACTTCTTTGTTTTTAAAAACGTAAATGAAGAATGTACATCAGTTCTATATCGTCGTAAGGCTGGAAATTACGGTATAATTAATATTAAATAAATTAAAATAAGCACTCATTATTTGAGTGTTTTTCTAAGAATAACATGAATTACGAATTAATTTTACATAAATTACAACTATCTAAATTTCGTTCTAGTTTTCATTTGAATAAGAACATGCAAGACTACGTCAAAACTAAAGGCCTAATTAAAATAACTAACGATGCCTATGACTTAATAACCAAACGTCTAGCACCTAAAGTTATTCTAAATGATGGCCGTCAAACCCCTATGAAATCTAATTCACATCCCGTTTTTATTGCTCAACACGCCTGTGCTTGCTGTTGCCGTGGCTGTTTATATAAATGGCACCATATTCCTATGAATAAGAAACTATCTAAAGAAGAAATTGACTATATAGTTGGTCTCTTAATAACCTGGATAAAAAAAGAAACTAAAATCTCTTAATTAAAGTCTTTTTAGCTTCTTTTCTTTTTCTAATAACATCGTTGACAACGTCTAGTGCTTCTGAACTAACTTTACCTTTACTAGTTTTTAAAGCGTCACGCATCTCAGTTAACAATCTTAAATCATAATAATCTAAGTAAGATGTATCTTCCATTAAACTTATATCTCTTTTTAACTTATGAACATTTATCTTAATTAAAAACGATAAGACTTGGTTTAATCTAGCCGCCTCAACATACCTGTTAAAAACTAAACTATCTATTCTCAATCTTAAGATATCACTATAATTCATATTCTTTAAACCTAAATACAAGTCTTCAATCTTATAACGATTACTTGAAATACAATCTAAAATCTCTTTACTAGTCATTTCTTTGTTATCAAAAGATTTTCCTTCGCCTTTTAAGTTATATCTTCCATCTTCGTAAAACTCAGAAGATGCAACATCAAGGCAAATTTTGATTTGGTTTGTGTTATAACCGGCTTTATCTATAGCTTCAAGAATAACTTCAATACCTTC
>OGPT01003687.1_pt1 | contig 10745 bp, 13 predicted proteins | sample 1552951 | NCBI WGS metagenome assembly OGPT01 (sample SAMEA2580224, study PRJEB22360) | human gut metagenome | biome: human gut; feature: human-associated habitat; material: faeces | place: Denmark | collected 2008/2010
GCATGAAGTTGTTTCCTGAGCAGTTCGGGTTCGCAGGGTATAAATCAATTTTTACCAATCCGACGATGCTCAGACCATTCCTGATTTCCTGTTACACAACGGTTATGGGAACGATCATGGGATTGCTGATCTCAGTACTTGGGGCGTATGTGCTGATTCAGTGGAAGATGCCGGGGCGGGCATTTATTGCCAATGTGCTGTTGTTTACCATGATATTTAACGGAGGTATGATCCCGACTTATCTGGTAATGAAGGACTTCCATCTGACAAACAACTTGTGGGGAGTGATCCTGCTGCCGGCAATCAATGTATATAATCTGGTGCTGATGAAGAATTTCTTTGAGGGAATTCCGGTCAGCCTGATGGAATCCGCAGAGATTGATGGTTGCTCTCATTTTAAAATTTTGTATAAAATCGTATTGCCGTTGTCGAAGGCTGCACTGGCTTCCATCGGACTGATGTATGCCGTGGGATACTGGAATGATTACACGAACTATAAGCTGTATATCACGAATTCAAATTTATATAACTTCCAGATGAAACTGCGGGCATTGATCATGGGAAGTGATCTGCCGTCTGCGGTAGAAGGAGCTACGGAAAATACAGTAAAAAATGCAGCAGTCATCGTAGCAATTCTGCCGTTTATGATCATTTATCCATTCTGCCAGAAATATTTTGTACAGGGAGTAAATATCGGGGCTGTAAAAGAATAATAAGTAATAATCTAGAGTGTAATATTATCTTTAATACTTTCAAATAAAGTATCTCCAATTCCTTTCACTTCTTTTAACTGATTAATATCAGTAAACTCTCCTTTTTCTTCTCGGTAGTTAATAATCTCTTTTGCTTTAGCTTCACCAATACCTGGTAGAGTCATTAACTCTTCAAGTGTTGCATTGTTTATTGAAACTTTAGTATTAGATGTAGAATTATCCTCGATGATAGTAGAAATACAAGCATCATTTTTTATACCATTATTAGAAATACATTTTTCTTGTTCTTGTTTTTCCTCTTCTTTTACCTTAGTAAAGTTCTTAACTTCATCATAAGAATAAACAATGATAACCATCTCATCAGTAACTTTCTTAGAAAGATTTAAAACTGAGGTATCAGCATCACTTTTTAACTCTCCTGCTAGATGAATAACATCTATTACTCTACTACCTTTTTTCATACTATAAGTACCAGGATTATTAATTGCTCCTTTAATATCTACTAAGTAGTATGTTTCCTTATCAGTAGTAGTTTCTTCTTTCTTAGGTGTTAATACTATTTTCTTAGTACTAATCTTTTTCTTTGGTGTAAAATGACTTCTAAAGATTAAAAATGAAGCTGTGACTGACAGTAAAAATAATAACAAAAGGACAATTAATTTTCTATGTCGATAAGAAAAAGTCATGGTCTTTCCTCCTTTCGCTACCACTATAACAGATAGCTTTTTAAAAAGCAAAGAGGCAAAAATTACATTTTGCCTCTAAAACTACCCCTCAAATTGCCAAATTGAGCTCTGAATTTAACAAATTCACCTGTAAACTACCCCTCAATTTACAATATCTCGGTTTCAAACCACAAATTTTATTTTTTTTTATTTTTTTCTTCTTCTCTTATTCTAGTTTCTATACATACCCTTTGAACAAAGGCTATTGAAACCATTAAACACAAAGTAAAACTACCTCCATAGCTAATAAATGGTAAAGGAACACCAGTCATTGGCATCATTCCTAAAAGTCCCATTAAATTAACACAAATATGTAAGAATATATAGAAAAGTACCCCATAACAAATTAATGCTCCCCTATTTGTATAACTTTTTTTAGCTATTAAATAGATTCTAAATAAGACAAATATATAAGCTAGAATAATAACTATTCCTGTAACAACACCTAACTCTTCTACAATAACAGCAAAGATAAAATCAGTATAAGGTTCTGGTAAATACAAATACTTTTGGGTACTATTACCAAGTCCTACTCCCGTTAATCCCCCGTTATTAATAGCAATATAACCATTACAAACTTGATTACCTTCATTTAATAATCTAGAACATGGATTAGTAAATGTTAATCTTTCTAACTGTCTTTCATGAATCAAAGTCTTACCCATCATAGTAAGAACTAAAGTTGCAAACAGTACTAAAATAATACCAAAGGCAGTAATTTTACTCTTTACTATTCTCGGTATCGGTACTATTAAAAACATAAAAATAACTATCAATGAAAAGATAATAGCAGTTCCAAGATCTGGTTGTAAAATAATTAAGAAAGCAATAATACCACCAATAACTAAGGGAATAGCACTTACTAAAGGACTAGATAACCTTTTCTCATTTAGTTCATAATACCTTGCAATAAAAGCAATAATAACTACTTTAGCAAATTCACTAGGTTGTATTGTAATAGGTCCTAGTTGAAACCAACTCTTGGCTTGATTAGTAACTTTACCATATAAAAGTAAAGCAACTAAACCCGTTACTATCAGAATAAGTAGTGGTGTGGAAGAAATACCATATAATTTAGTATTAAACTTAATAATTATAAAACTAACTAAAGCACTAACTCCTAGGAATATTCCTTGTTTAATAAAATAACCATAAGCACTCTTACCACTCATATAAGCAGTTACATTACTTGAAGAAAATACCATTATAAGACCAAAGAGAAATAATAAAGTTGTTACAAAGAAAAGTGGTTTATCAAGATACTTGATTACTTTTCTTGTCTTAGTCATAAATTGTTATCACTCCTCTCTTTAGTATAAATATATCACAAACTAACTAGTTTAGAAAGAAGGAATAGTCATTTTAATTAACATCTTGACATTATTTATCATATTCTATATTAGAAAAAGGAGGAATCTATTATGTATTACTACGGTGGAGGAAGCTGTGGTTGTGGTGGTTCTATGCCTTATTATCCTACTTATGGATATGGCTACTACGGACAATCTAACAGTAACTACGCAATCATTTTAGTATTATTTATTTTATTAGTTATCGTTATCGGTGCTAGATATACAAGATAGAAAGGTTTATCCTTTCTTTTTCTTTAATATTGTGGTAAAATAATGCAAGAAGTGGATGTGGTACTATGTTAAAAACAAAAGAAATATTAGATGAAAAGGATAAAAGACTAAGACTTATCAGTGAAGAGGTAACCTTTCCTCTTACAAAGGAAGATAAGGAATTAATTGATAAAATGGTCACCTATCTTCATGATAGTCAAATAGAAAAGCTTGCTAAGAAGTATGATTTAAGACCAGGTATGGGAATGGCAGCTATTCAATTAGGAGTTCCCAAAAGATATTTAACAATTGTTCATGAAGTTGCTGAACAAGAATTTGATACTTATGTTATATGTAATCCAAAGATAATAAGCAACTCTGAAGAAAAGATTTATGTAGATATGGGTGAAGGATGTTTATCTATCAATAGAGATGTAGAAGGTATCGTTCCAAGATATGCTAGAGTAACAGTTGAAGGATATGATATAGATGGTAACAAAATAAGAATTAGAGCAAGAGAAGAATTAGCCATAGCCTTTCAACATGAAATAGATCATTTAAATGGAATACTATTTATTGATCATATAGATAAAAACAATCCTTATAAAGATCAAGATAAATATAGAGCAATATAAAAGATGAAGAGTAAATTTAAAATGTAACCTGTAAGGTGGACTCTCAAAAAAAGAGAGACCTACTTTATAGGTTTTTATTATGTCTTGATGTATAATATAAGGAAGTGGTGATAAAAATGTCAAAAATTTTATTTACAGATGCTCAAGTAAAAAAGTTAACTAAAAATAAATGGATTAAAAACATAACTAATAAAGGAATTACATATACTAACGAATTTAAATATAAATTAGTTAAAGAATGTGAAAACTATAAAAAATTCCCTCAAGATGTTTTTAGAGATGTGACATAGATCCAGAAATTGTTGGAATTATAAGAATTCAAAATTGTGCTTATAGATGGAGAAAACAAATAAATTCTACGGGAGAAATAGTTGATACTAGGACAATAAATTCTGGAAATACACTAAAAAGAGAACTTTCTGACAAAGAAAAACTTGAACGAGCTGAAGCTAGGATAAAATTACTTGAAGCAGAAAATGAATTATTAAAAAAAAACGAACTGATAGAAATGGGAATTTTAACAGATATCAAATCAATATCAAATTTGAAACAATAAAATATGTCAATGATAAATATGAATTAAAGGGAATGACTTCATATTTATGCAAATGTATTGGTGTTTCTAAATCAGGATATTACAATTATCTAAAAAATGAAAATAAAAGAATTGAAAAAGATAATAAAGACCAAAAGGATTTTGATCTAATCTTAAAAGTATACAAATTTAAAAAACGTAAAAAAGGTGCTAGACAAATAATGATGGTACTTGATAATGAATTCAATGTGCATTTTAATCTTAAAAAGATAAGAAGATTGATGAAAAAATTTGGGCTAAAATGTCCAATAAGACAGGCCAATCCTTATAGAAGAATGATGAAAGCAACACAAGAACATACTACATGTGAAAATATTATTAATCGAGTATTTAAAACTGGAATACCATATAATGTACTTTTAACCGATATTACTTATTTGTTTTATGGAGATAATAAGAAATGTTATTTATCTACTATAAAAGATGCAGAAACTAATGAAATACTTGCTTATTATATAAGTGAAAGTATGACATTAGATATATCATTAAAAACAGTAAAAAAACTACATCGTAAGAAAAATGTAATATTAAATGAAAATGTAATAATACACTCAGATCAAGGAGTTCATTATACAAGCCACAAATTTCATAATTTATTAAAAAAATATAATATTCAGCAATCTATGTCTAGAAGAGGTAATTGTTGGGATAATGCTCCCCAAGAATCTTATTTTGGCCATATGAAAGATGAATTAAATTTAGATACTTGTTTTACATTTAGAGATGTATGCAACGAAATAAAAGATTATATTGAATATTACAATAATTATAGATATCAATGGAATTTAAAAAAGATGACTCCTGTACAATACAGAAATCATCTATTTGCATCCATTGTTTAAATTCTCTCTTTTTTATTTAGTCCTTGACATTGGGTACATTTTAATTTCTTCATCTATTTTTTATTAACTCCTTCTTATTGTAAATGGATCAGTTTTAGTACCTGTTCCCCCAGTTATTACTGCATAAGACTGTATAAATAGAGCTGGTTTTATTCCATATATAGCATTAGCTGGTGCTGCTGAATTAAGTCTTCCATTAGTCTCAACATTATAAACGTCACTGTCAGTTGAGTTTAATAGCCAGTATTCAGTATTATTATTAATAGTGTCAAACTGTCCTGCCATTAATTCTCCTACTCTTAATAGTCCGATTTCAGAATCTACATAGTTTGTAGACTCCTCATTCATAGTTGTATCAGTATACTTAATTAATCGATAACTAGTACCTTGAGTATAAGGTGCTATAAACATTTTATAAGTATCAAGTAAATCTTGACTATAATCTTCAGTAGTATAATCCATATTTAGATAGTCACTTTTATTTCCTTCTAAGAAATTAGATATAGTGGTATTTCCACTAAAAGTACTACTTCCACCCCTATCAAAAGTTCTAGTTACATATGACCCTGATATCTTAATTGGTACAGCACTAGTTAGCTTAGTAATTATCTCATCAGTATTGGTACTATAGCCCTCATGACTTACTATACGGAATAGTCTATTATCCTCATTACCAAATTTAACATATTCACCACTATATCGCTTTGAAAGGAGAGTACCAGTTAAATCAGTATCATTATCTCCTTCTAGTCTATAAGGATCATCTTCTGTTCCAGTACCTGCTACTATTTTTACAGTGGGAAGTAAATTTACAACGGGTCTAATACCAATCATCTCATCAGCATTATATATAGTAATTTGTCCTAATCCATTATTATTTTGATACACTTCAAATATAGTACTACTATCGTCATGTGAAGGGGTTAGAGTAGACCAAGTAAGTGTATTTCCTGTAGTAGTAGCTTCATTATTATTTTCAAAACCAACCCGTGCCACCTCATAAGTATTTAATAAGCCAACGGCATCTGTTACCATAGTTGTTTCCGGAATTTTAGAAGAAAAATCACAGGTAGAATAGTCACAGTTTAATGAAGTTGCATTCCATTTACTATCTGTTTTAATAAATTTTTTATAATCTCTTAAATTACCTAAAAAGCCATCTACTGATGTATCATTTAACCATTGTTCCATATAACTGCCTTGAAAAGCACTACTGTTTCCATCACTATAAGAGATACTAGATATATTCCACTGAGTTATCATCTTAAGAGTATGTTCCTTTTTATTTACAGAAACTGCTCTCCAAAGTTTTCCACTATACCAAATATAATTATCCGTAGCATCTTCTACCACATAATAATCACTATCATCTTCTTGATGACCTTTACTAAGTATTGTATTAGAAGCAGTCATATTTTCATCACCAATAGCCATGTAATTATCAGGAAGCTTTAAATTAGAATTAATAAGTCCTAGTGAAACATAAAAATTTATCTTAGAAGAACAGTTTGATACAATTTTTATTTTATAGGTTGAGGACTTTCCCTTTTCTACTTGAGTACCCTCTACTACTGGTTTAGCAGCAGAATCTTTTGTATAACCTACTAAATAAAGTTCATCATCTGGATCAGCTTGATTATAATAAATAGAATTTTTAATAGTTCTATCACTAGTGTTAGTAATATCTATAGTTATTTCTTCTCCATCATCAGCATTAGTTGGAGTATAAGAAATAATTCCACTTCCTGTTATATCAACTGTAGTTTTATTGCCCGTAGAATCCGTTATAGTAGCTGTTCCTGTTAAGTTTCCAGTTACTACACTATATTTTTGCACTCCTTGTACAGTAAACCATGCATAAGAAAAGTATCCTGTCATCATTAAAGCACTTACTCCTAATAAAATAAACATATAAGTTTTAGAGATATTAGTATTAGATAATTTTTTAATTAAATTTTTCATTTTTATCCTCTCCATATTCTATATAAATAATAACATAAAATAATCTACTTTTGAAGATATTTTTTACTAAACTGGAAAAAATAGTTATATTTTGCATACATTAAATTGAGGAGGGATAAGTTTGGCGTCATTCAAAGAAATTGTTACTAAAGCAGTAATTGGTAAAGGTAAAAAACAATTTACTGATAACTTATCATTACAAGCTTTAAATACCCCTACTACTGTATTAGGTTGTTGGGTAATTAACCATAATTTTAGTGGTGAAAAAATTAATAATATTGTAAATATTTCTGGTGGTTATGATATCAATGTTTGGTATTCTTATGATAATGATACTAAAACAGAAGTATTAAAAGAACATCATGACTATAATGAAATAGTTACTATTCAAGGTGATACTAGTACTAATTCTAATGAAGAAATTATTATTAGAAACCTATCTGGTCCTAGTTGTATTAAAGCAGAAATTAATGGTAATAATATTTTAACTACTATTGAGAAGACTCTTGGCATTGAACTAGTTGGTGATACTAAAGTCAGAATTAATGTTGAAGATAGTTATAATGATGACTGGGAGGAAATAGCTGATAGTGATGAAGCTATTGACAGTCAAATAGATAATGAAGTAGTAGAAGACTATATAAGTGACAATGAAACTACTCCACTAGACTCTTAAAAAGAAAAGACCTTCCTTAAGATCTTTTCTTTTTGATTAATAATTAAAATACTTTATAACCAGTGTACAATATCTTTTGTTGTAATTTCTTCATAAAAATAACTATCCTTTTGTATTTTAACTACAAAATACCATAACATTCACTCCAAAAAAAATCAATTTTTTTAAAGTTTTTGGAGTAGACTAAAAAAGGCATAACCTAATATTTCAAGTTATGACTTTTTAATCTTAGTAAGTTCATATACAATATCTGCCTGATTACAAACATTTTCTGAATGAGTTACAATTATGATACATTTATTATCTTTATGAGCTAAGTCTTTAAATATCTTTAATATTTCATTTTCTGTATCTTTATCTAAGTTACCAGTTGGTTCATCTGCTAGTATCATCTTAGGATTATAAGATAGGCTTCTAGCTATTGCTACTCGTTGTTGTTCGCCACCAGACAATTTTAATACTCTTCTATCTTTTTACTTGTTCCATTAAGGAAAGAGCTTTTTCTTCTTTATTTTCTATTTTTAGATTACTTATATTCATAGATAAGATTATATTTTCACTTGCAGTTAAATGTGGTAAAAGATTATAACTTTGAAAGACTATTCCTATATCTTTATAATCTAAATCTATATCTTTTAGTTCTTTATCTAAGAATTTAATAGATCCCTTATAATTACTTTCAAGTCCACTAATAAGTGATAAAAGAGTTGTCTTACCACTGCCACTTTTACCTTTAATGGCATAGACTTTACCTGCTTCAAAAGAATAGTTAATATCCTTTAGAACAAATTCATTATCTTTTGCATCACTATATCTATATGATAAATTACTTATCTTTAATATTTCTTTATTCATTTATGACCTCTCTTTCAGTATAGTTAATGGGGAAAACTTTTGAATACTAACAGTGGCACTAATAGAACTAATTAAAGTTAGTGATAACCCAAGGGCTAGTAACTCTAATAAGACTTTAACATCTACTGTAGCATTAATACTATCAAAGGCTTCTACATTAGCAACACCATTAAATTTTTTATCATTAAACTTATCGTTCTTACCAAAGTTTTCTCTAATATTATTATTTTCATTCTTACTTGTTGCTATTTCATTTTCTAATAGTTTATTAGAGATTGGTACACTAACAAATGATCCTATTCCAGCTCCTAGTAAAAGTGATGCTAGGGCTACTATTAATAGTTCTAAGATAAACTGTAGACATACCTTAGTCTTTTTCATTCCAATTGTTCTTAGTACGCCTATCTCATATTTCGCTCTCTTATATTAATCATATTGATTATTAGTAAAACCGCTGCTCCAATAATTAAAGTAATTGCTAGGAAAGTAACAACAAAAGTCTTAACATTAGAAATAGTACTAACTGATTCATCAATTGACTCTAAATTAGTAGTAACCATCAAGTTTTCATCCAATCCCTTACTAGTTAATTCACTACTAAACTTATCTACTACATCTTTACTAGTTAGAATAAAGGTTGGGTTAACTGATACTTTTAACTCACTATTAGTAGTACTCATCTTATTAATAAAGTTACTACTTGTAATAATAGTATTAGCTGAAGAAGAAAACATAGACTTACTATCACTACTATTTTCTTCATAGATAGCACTTATTACTAATTGGTAAGTATTATTATTATCATCTGTAAAAGTAATAGTATCTCCTACCTTTAAATTATTAATGGTAGCAAGTTCACTATTAATAAGACAATTATTACTAGTAAAATCAGTAAACATTTCTCCATCTGTTATTTTATAACTACCACTTATAAACTCATTCATCGCATCATATGATGAGTAACCTTTAATCTCAAAACTTGAATAATCATCTTCATCTTTTTTTCACTCTGACATATCATTATTTGAACTTATCTCTGCTTTTTCTAAGTCATTAGAATTAACTTTAACTGATGAAGTATAATAATAACTCTTAACATATTTACTATCTGCATAGTTTTTAATATCAGTCTCTGTTAAACTACTAGCAAGATTAAACTTATCTTTCATATCATTCTTAGAATTTTCCCTATCATTAGGATTAAAATCTTTCATCATATTTTCTCTATTAACCGTAATAGATGCTTCTACTTGATACTTATCTTTATAGTCTTTAATCAAACTAGTAGCTGTATTATTAATAGCTAAAGTAACAGTCACCGCTACTGATATTACCATAATAATTAATCCAATAAGTAGATTCCTTCCTTTATTTCTCGTGATAGATGTAATTGCATTTTTTAAAATATACATAATTTCCTCCTTACAAGTATTATTTTAAATAAGAAAGATTAAATGAATATTAAATTGACTAGCCAAATTATAATTGTTAAACTAATCTTGGAGGCAACGATATGAAATATATTATTAATATTTTACTAGCTATCACTTTAACACTTACTATTTTATCTTTTAGTATTACTCCTATTTTTAAGGATAATAATTTAGAAACTATATTAGAAGATACCAACTTATTAGAGGAAGTAAAAAGTTTAAGAAGCAATGACGATAATAAAATAGGAATTATAATTGATGAGTTTTATAGTACAATGGAAGAATACTCTATCCCTACTATTTTAATTGATAAAATAGTTGAATCTAATTCTTTTAAAGCTTTATTCTTAAAAGCTTGTAACAATATAAAAGACTATATAGTAACTAATAATTCTACTACTATTCTCACTACTGATGATATTAATGAAGTACTTAGTAGTAATCTTTTATTTATAAAGAAGGATACTTTTACAAGCATTTCTAAATCTATTGCAAGTAAATTACCCACTACAAAAGAGCTTACTAGTAAGTATAATATACAAATAACTGTTTTAAGAATAATGAATTCTATACTTACTAAAGTAATACTTATAATTATTGATTTATTATTAATTACTAGCTTAATATTTTTAAATAAGGAGAGGTATAAATATCTAAAATACTTATCTATAAGTTTAATTACAAGTATCTTTATGTCTTTATTAATTTTACTTATTATTCCTTATTTTTCTTCTTTAGAATCATTGT
>OGPT01003689.1_pt1 | contig 10740 bp, 11 predicted proteins | sample 1552951 | NCBI WGS metagenome assembly OGPT01 (sample SAMEA2580224, study PRJEB22360) | human gut metagenome | biome: human gut; feature: human-associated habitat; material: faeces | place: Denmark | collected 2008/2010
CCGCTCTAAAAAACTATGGAACAGCTGCACGCTGTGCAAAACAGCGACTTCCCAACTGACAAATTACTGCTGCCGTTGCACTTGGCAGAACAGCTTCCACAGCCAATTCCAAACGCCATTCTGACGCTTCCAACTTTTGCACCGGATGAAACAACCCTCCGGAAACGGCTGCAAGCCTGTCAGGCTATCGGTTGGAACGCCATTCTCTGCGACACCATCGCACATCTCGTACTTGGAAAGCAACTTGGCTTGGAACTGCACGGCGGAACGGGATTGAATCTCACCAACCGCCACAGCGTGGATGTTATTCAGCAGTACGGCGTATCCGACACCCTGCTCTCTGTGGAACTGACCATTCGGCAGGCTCTTTCCTGTTGCGACCGCATGCCGGCTGGTATCTTCGCCTATGGACATCTTCCGGTAATGAAAACACGACTCTGCCCGATTCAGGAAGAAGTTGGCTGCCGTTCCTGCAAGCATCAGCTCAAAGACCGCACCAACCGCACATTCCCTGTCTTTTGCACAGAGGGATACACCGTTATTTACAACGCTGTTCCAGTTTGGGTAGCAGACCGTTTTCAACAGCTGCGAAGCTTTTCCACATTGCTGCTGTCGTTTTCCATGGAATCCCCGAAACAGATTCAGGCGATTCTTGCGGATTATCAGGCACCCTGTGCATCTGCTCCGGCAGCTTATACCCGTGGACTGCTCCTCCGAGGACTCCCGTCCGCTGTCGGGAAATAATCGTCCCATCGAAACACCAACACCATGGAGGTTTTTATGCAATTACAAATCCAACGGCTACGACCCTATGCAACCATCCCCACACAAGCAACTACCGGAAGTGCCGGATATGATTTATATGCAGCTCTTGAAGCCCCTGTTTCTATTCCAGTCGGGGAAATTGTCCGCATTCCCACCGGAATTGCAGCTGCCCCAGACCGTAAAGATGTTGCCCTGTTCATCATGGCTCCGGACTGGCTTCTAAACACGGCATCAATCTGGCAAACGGCGTTGGGCTGGTCGACAGCGACTATCGGGGCGAACTGCTCGTTCCGCTGATGAATCTCGGCAAAGAACCCTTCTCCGTAGAACCCGGCATGCGAATCGCACAGTTGGTGGTATTACCTGTGCTCTTCCCGACCTGCACTGTTGTGGAACAGCTTCCAGAAACGGAACGAGGCACAAACGGATTCGGTTCTACTGGAGCTTTTTAATGCATGGTTCAGTGTGTAGCGGTGCAGCACTGTTCTCCGCTGCTGTGCCGACTGTCTGAACCGCTTCCAAACAAAGAATGATGACAGAAGGAGTCCTTTTTTCATGGAAAAATTTAAGAAAATTCTGCTTTACATATTGGTTTATGTCGTCGCACTGGCAGTTGGCGGCGTGCTGGCTGCAATCGGAGAAAAAATTCCTGCTCTGGGATTCCTCAGCACTGCCATGGACTGGGGTTTTGATACCATTCATCTGGATTTAAAAGTGATCAATCTCGCCCTTGCGTTACAGTTTCATATATCCGTTGGGCAAATTATCATGATTGTAGTCTGCATTTTCACTGCACCCAAGATCGTGGGCAAACTCACCAGCTGATTGCTGCAAATCATACACTTTTTTCCCCGACTTTTTCGGATAATTTTACAGCATCTGCAATTGCAAGTCCCAGCAATTTGTGCTATAATAAAAAATAAAAACAAAACTTTCTCTTCTCATTTGATTTGCTGCCTTTTTTCTCAGCAGCATCGCATGACCGTTTTTTCTGTAAAGCGGTTTTTGCTTTTTTTGGATTGTTTTTTACCCGTCCGGCGACAGAAATCATATAAATACAATCATTCGCTCGCCGTTAGAGTCTTTTGGCATAGAAAGGTGCAAACAAAATGTTTATCAAAGATATTGGTATTGATCTTGGTACTGCAAATACATTGATTTATCTGCGGGGACGAGGCATTATCATCCGAGAACCCTCCGTTGTGGCAGTGAATACCCACACCGATTCTGCAAAATATGTGGGAAAAGAAGCCAAGGAAGTCATTGGCAGAACGCCCGGTTCTATTGTTGCAGTGAAACCGCTGAAAAATGGTGTCATTGCGGACTTTGAAACCACAACTGTGATGTTGCAGGAATTCATCCGCAAAGCACTGCGAGGAAAAACCTTCACCAAAGCCCGTGTCATCATCTGTGTGCCCTCCGGCGTTACAACGGTAGAACGGCGTGCTGTCAAGGAAGCGGTCGAACAGGCAGGGGCAAAATATGTACTCATTGTAGAAGAAGCCATGGCAGCTGCCATCGGGGCAGGTCTGCCAACGCTCGAACCCATCGGCAGCATGATTGTTGACATTGGCGGCGGTACGAGTGAAGCAGCGGTTATCTCCTTGGGCGGTATCATCTCCTCCAAAAGCATTCGCTGCGGCGGCGATGAATTGGATGCTGCCATCATCAACCACATCCGAAAGCGGTATAATCTGCTCATCGGCGAACGCACTGCGGAAGATATTAAAATCCAAATCGGTTCTGCATTCCCGATGGAGCGAGAAGATGCCATGGAAATCAAGGGCAGAAATCTCCTGAACGGACTGCCGGAAACCATCAACATCACAGGCTCTGAAGTGCGAGATGCCATGTCTGAGCCACTCGCCCGCATTGTCGATGCCATCAAGTATACCTTGGAACAGACTCCGCCGGACTTGTCTGCTGATATTATTGACCGAGGCATTATTCTTTCCGGCGGCGGTGCATTGCTGCGAGGCATTGACCGCCTGATTCACAAGGAAACAGGCATGCCGGTCTTGGTGGCAGAATATCCGCTCGACTGCGTTGCAGAGGGCACAGGAAAACTATTTTCCAACTTAGAACGCTATCAGGATGCTTTCATGGAAGACAACCGCTATTGATGCAGAATCCAAAGGAGGGAAAAACAAATGGGTGATTTCTTCAAGCGAAATCGACTTCGCTTTTTACTTTGTATTCTGGCGTTGTTAATCGGCGTCCTGCTCTATGCCGCCATGCAAGGCGGACAAACTACTGGCGTGATGGGTGTCGTGCTGAATCCGCTGCGGCAAGTTACCCAGACCGTTTCGGAACAAGCAGAACGTCTGGTGACCGCATTCACCAACCAAACCAGTTACCAGACAGAAAATGACCGCCTGAAAGAAGAAAATGCAGCACTGAAAAATAAATTGCTGGACTATGAGGATACCAAACAGCAGCTGACAGAGTTGGAAAAATTCATGGGCATCAAAAAAGAACACGCTGACTATGTGCTTTCTGACCCCTGTTCCATCATTGGATATGTCACAAACGACCCCTTCCACAGTTTTATTATCAACAAGGGTTCAGATGACGGCATTGAACTGCAAGACCCTGTCGTAACAGCAGAAGGCATTGTTGGAATTATCTCCAATGTTTCCAATACATATTCCACCGTGGAAACCATCTGTTCCCCGAAACTCTCCATCGGTGCAATGTCTGCCACGGGCAGCGATACCGGTATTTTAGAGGGGGAAATTTCCCTTGCTGCGGATTATCAGTGCCGCATGATTTATCTGGAACGGGACACCAAATTGCAAGAGGGTGACCTCATCAAAACATCCGGAACAGGCGGACTATTTCCGCAAGGCTATCTCATCGGCTCAGTTGACCATCTGGAATTGATGGACAGCGGTCTGAGCAAATATGCGGTTCTGAATCCAGCTGTGAACTTCGACGCCTTGACCAGTGTCATGGTGATTCTGGACTATGACGGAAAGGGTGCGGAAACGATTCCAGAAGACCAAACCGCCATTCAAACAACTGTCACTGCTGGAACAACGACACTTGCAGAAACGACAACCGAAACCACTACAACCGTCACAGTTCTGACGACCGGAACGGAGGCTGCAAATGGGCAAAATTAAACCAGCCCGCACAACGCCGGCTCAAAAACGAAATTCGGTTGTTCGCTGGATTTTTTACTTCGTTGTCATTGTGCTCTGCACAGCGTTTCAAAACGCTGGCGACTATGTAAAACCATTGCTGCTGATTCCGGTTGCACTCTGCATTGCCTCCAATGTCAAGCAGGGGGCAGCGGTTTTCATCGGGATTCTCTGCGGTTTTCTGCTGGATTTCAGCTGTAACCGCTTAGCTGGCTTCTATGCCATTCCCATGATGCTGATTTGCTTCATCACCGCTTGGCTTTATACGCAGTTTCTGCAACAGCGTGTTTGGAATCTACTGATTCTAACCGCAGTGGTTAGCTTGATTTTAGGGACACAGGATTTTCTCTTCTACTATGCTATTTGGGGATATGAACACGTTTCGCTGGTCTTTCTCAAGGTCATCCTGCCCAGCTGCGGATATACGCTAATCGCTGCCCTACCGCTTTATGGCATCTTCCACTTCATCCACGAACGCCTGATGCCGAATAGCAACCGCACCATTGAGCAAGCGATTCATACAACCATTGAATCTTACGAACGGGGTTCTTCCGGAGGAAGCTTATGAAAAAACCAATTTCTGTTTATGTAAAAGCTGCTGGTGCAACCCTGCTCGTGCTCTCATCCGCTTGCCTTTGCGGCTATCGGCTGATGAAAATCCAGATTGTAGACAGCAACACCTATATCAGCCAGCACTACAGCACGGACACTTACACCCAAACCATTGCTGCAACCCGTGGGGAAATTGTAGACTGCAACGGCGACCCCATTGTACAGAACAGCGTCGGCTATAACATCATCATTGAACCAGATTCGTTCCCGAAAGACAACGAAAGCGGAAACGAAGTGCTTTTACAGCTGCTGCATCTGCTTGCAGATGTAGATGTGACCTTTGAAGAGTCACTCCCAATCTCTAAAACAGCACCCTTTACCTTTACGACAGACGACCAAGACACGCTAGATGAAATCCGGACAACGCTAAACCTCAACCTCTATGCAACCGCTGAAAACTGCATGGATCGTTTGATTGACGAATACGAGATTGCAGACACTTACACAGAGGAAGAAAAGCGAATGATTGCCGGAATCCGCTATGAAATGCAGCTGCGTGGCTTCTCCATGAGCAATCAATTCACGCTGGTAAAAGATATTCCGTTGCAGATTGTCACGGAAATCAAAGAGCGGGGTTTATCTCTGCCGGGCGTGAATATCATTGAAGATGCGATTCGCACAGTCACACAAGGCGATGTCATTCCGCATGAAATCGGAACGGTTGGGCCTATCTATGCAGAGGAATACGAAGAGCTTTCCAAAGAGGGCTATGATTTGGATGACACCGTCGGCAAAAGCGGCATTGAACAGGCAATGGAATCCGAACTGCGAGGAAAAGACGGCACAAAAACCATCTCCGTTCAGAATGGCACTGTAGTTTCTTCAGAAGTGACTGTTCCGGTACAGGCTGGGCATACGGTGATGCTGACGGTAGACAGCACATTCCAAAAGGACTTGCAGAACATTCTTGGCAACTTCATCAAGAACTTTGACCAGCTGCGAAACGCTCAAACAGAAGAAGAAGGGTTAGGAAAAGTCACCAGTGGTGCATTGGTGGTACTGGATACCACGGATAACAGCATTTTAGGGCTGGCAACCTACCCCACCTACAACCTCAACGACTACACCAAAGATTATGACAAGTTGGCATCGGATGAAACCTCTCCGCTGCTCGACCGAGCAACAGTTGGCTTATACCGTCCGGGGTCTACTTTTAAGACAATTACCGCAACTGCTGGTCTAAATGAAGGCATTGTTGCTGGTTCTTCTACTTATTTCTGCGGACATTCCTATGAATACAAGGGGCACACTTACTACTGCACCGGCTCTCATGGGAATATTTCCGTTGTACAGGCGTTACAGTATTCCTGTAACATCTATTTCTATCAGCTTTCCGAAGCCCTGACGATTGACAACCTCACCAAATATGCAGAGTTGTACGGCTTGGGCAGTCCAACCGGAATTGAAACGGGTGACGCTGCCGCCCCACATCATCGCTGTCACCGGCTCCAACGGCAAGACCTCCACTGTGGAGATGATCGCCACGGTGCTGCGGGGGCAGGGGAAGAACGTCATTTACAACGCCGAAGGCTCCAATCAGGTAGAGGGCGTCACCACATTGATCCTGACCCACGCCACCCTGGGGGGGAAGGTCAACGCAGATGTGCTGCTGCTGGAAAGCGATGAGCGGTACGCCGCCCACAGCTTCAAATACTTCCATCCCACAGAGTTTGTGGTCACCAACCTGTACCGGGACCAGCTCACCCGGAACGGTCACCCCGAAAGCGTGTTTGACGCGATCCTCCCCGCCATCCACCCCGATACGGAGCTGATCCTGAACGGCGACGATCCCCTGTCCAGCTGCTTTGCCATCGGCCATGAAAAAGTGAAGTGGTTCGGGCTGAACCGCTGTGCCACAGATACGGAGACCCCCACCGGGGTCTATCATGACGGGGCCTACTGCCCGCTGTGCCACGCGCCCATGGAATATGAGTACGTCCACTACAACCACATCGGCGCGTACCGCTGCACCAGCTGCGGCCACGCCCGGCCCGACCCGGACTACGCCGCCACGGAGCTGGACCTGCAAAACGGCAGACTGATCCTGGACGAGCAGTTCACCGTGGCATTGGCCTTCCGCAGCATTTACAATGTGTATAACATTCTGGCGGCCTATGCCGCCTGCCGGGAATGCGGCGTGGAGGGAGCCGCCATTGCGGACACCCTCAGCAGCTACATTCTGAAAAACGGACGGATGCAGACCTTCACCCTTGGTCAGCACCACGGCATCCTGCTGACCAGCAAGCACGAAAATTCCATCGCCTACGACACGAACCTCCGCTATATCGCCTCTACCAACGAGGATTGCACGGTGCTCATCATCGTGGACGCCGTGTCCCGGAAGTATTTCACCAGCGAGACAAGCTGGCTGTGGGACATCGACTTTGACCAGCTGAATGTCCCCCATGTGAAGCGGGTCATTCTCTCCGGTATGTACCGGAACGATCTGGCGGAACGGTTTCGGTTCACCGGCGTTCAGAACTGGGAAGTCATTCCCGGCATTCCGGACGCGGCAGCAGCGATCCGGGACAGCGGCAGCGAGGCGTTGTATGTAGTCACCTGCTTCTCTGACCGGGACAAGCTGCTGAATTTGCCGGATGTGAAAAAGGAGGGCTGAGCCATGGAATTGAAGATTCTGCATTTCTATCCGGATCTCATGAGCTTGTATGGCAGCTATGCCAACGTGTCCATTCTGAAGCGGACGTTGGAGGAAATGGGCAATACCGTCACTGTGGAGCGGGTGGAGCTTGGCGGAGACGCCGATCTGACCCATGCGGACTTTGTCTACATGGGCGCAGGTACAGAGCGGGCGCAGAAGGCGGCTCTCCTGTATTTTTCCAAGCTGGGGGATGCTGTAAAAGCGGCGGCGGACGCAGGCGTGACCATGCTGTTCGCCGGGAACTCCATGGAGCTGCTGGGCAAGACCATCACCGATGACGCCGGAAAGGTGTACGAAGGACTGGGACTGGCGGACTTCACTGCCGTCCAGAACAAAAAGCGGTTCGTGGAGGACGTTTACGGCCACACGGACCTCTATGAGGACGCAGTGGTGGGCTTCGTCAACCGCTGCTCGGTCATTACCGGCGTGGAGACGCCGCTGCTGGCTTCCATGGACATGGGCCACGGCAACGAGGGACCCTGCGGCCCGGAGGGATATCACAAGGGCAGCGTATTCGCCAGTCAGCTCACCGGCCCCATTCTGGTAAAGAACCCGGCGCTGCTGAAGGTCATGGTCCAGGCCATTTACCGTCACCGTGGAGAGACCTGCCCGGAGATCCCGGTAGATCAATACATGGCCGAGGGCTGGGCCATCACAGCGGAGCAGCTGAAGGCCCGCTGCACGAAATAAAAGAAAAAAGCACGGCGGAAGCCGTGCTTTTTTGTATCTTGACCGTTCAATTTACCATTCCAAGGACCGGACCCGGATCACGTTGGCTGTGCGGCGCACATCCTCGATCACGTTGCCGCCTACCTTGCTGCCAAGGTCCACCATGGTATAGGCGTAATCCCCACGGGACTTGTTGCTCAGATTTTCCACGTTGACGCCGTCCCGGCCAAACAGACTGGTGATGTTTGCCAGCATGCCGGGGACGTTCTTGTGCAGGACGCACAGCCGCTGGACGCCGCTGCGGTCCATGGTCATCTCCGGCAGATTCACGCTGGAGCGGATGTTGCCGCTTTCCAGATAGTCCCGCAGTGTATCTACTGCCATGGCGGCGCAATTCTGCTCGCTTTCCGGGGTGGAGGCCCCCAGATGGGGCATGGCGATGACGTGGGGAGCCGTCAGGAGACGGTTGTTGGGGAAGTCGGTGATGTAGGCGGCCACCATACCGGTGTCCAGCGCCGTCAGCATGGCTTCATCGTCTACGATCTCGCCCCGGGCCAGATTGATGACCCGCACGCCCCGCTTCATGGCGGCGATGGCGCTGGCGTCGATCATGTGGGCGGTCTTTTCTGTATAGTGGATGTGCATGGTGATGTAATCCGACCGCTTATAAAGATCGTTGATATCCTTTACCACATGAACGTGGCGGTCCAACCGCAAAGCGGTATCCACGGACAAAAACGGATCGTAGCCGTACACATCCATGCCCAGAGAGATGGCGGTGTTGGCCACGATGGAGCCGATGGCTCCCAGACCGATAATGCCCAAAGTCTTTTTATAAAGCTCCGGGCCGATGAAGGCAGACTTGCCCTTTTCCACCACGGTGGAGACATCCACCCCGGAGGCTGCCTGTTCCCGGACCCAGCGGATGGCACCGGGAATATCCCGGGAGCCCATCAGCATGGCGCAGATCACCAGTTCCTTCACGGCGTTGGCGTTGGCGCCGGGGGTGGAAAACACCGGGATACCCGCCGCTGCGCAGCGGTCCAGAGGAATGTTGTTGACCCCTACGCCCGCACGGGCAATGGCCAGCAGACTGGGGTTGAATTCCAAGTCCAGCAGCTTGGCGGAGCGGACTAAAATTCCCTGAGGGTCCTGTACCGCATCCCCGACCTCGTACAGCTCGGAGGGGAACCGGTTCAGACCTACGGGGGAAATTTTGTTCATGGTTTGAATACGATACATGGGGATATCCTCCTTGGCGGCTCCAGTGAGCCGCAATACTCCCGGCGGAACGTGCGGCGCTGGCGTCGCTTCCGTCGAGGTAAATTTCATTATACGGTCCTTTCTTTCGGAATCAATGTCCGAAAACGAAAAAAAGTTTTGCTTTTTGTGGAATTCTTTGTTCAAAAAAGCGTCAGTCCTTCTATGACGCACAGATACAAGAAAAACCTCACGTTTTTGGCGGAAAATGTGAAATTTCCCATTGAAATTAGGGAAACTGTGCATTATAATATGTGACTGTATGTAAAATCTGTAAGGCCATCAGTTGACAAGAATCGACAGACGTTCTTCTCTGATTCGGAGGGCTGTCTGCCGACTGTTGTCAATTGATGGTAAAAAACAAGAAGGGATGTTCCAGATATGCAGAACGAACATTTGAGAAACGTAGCCATCATCGCCCACGTTGACCACGGCAAGACCACCCTGGTGGACGAGATGCTGAAGCAGGGCGGCGCTTACCGGGAAAATCAGGAGGTCGTGGACCGTGTCATGGACTCCGGCGACTTGGAGCGTGAGCGCGGCATTACGATTCTGGCCAAGAACACCGCCGTCCGCTATAAGGACGTGAAGATCAACGTGGTGGACACCCCGGGCCACGCCGACTTCGGCGGCGAGGTGGAGCGTATTTTGAAGATGGTCAACGGCGTTATCCTGCTGGTGGACGCCGCCGAGGGCCCCATGCCCCAGACCCGCTTCGTGCTCTCCAAGGCTCTGGAGCTGGGCCATCGGGTCATCGTGGTGGTCAACAAGATCGACCGCCCCGACCAGCGCATCCACGAGGTCGTGGACGAGGTGCTCGAGCTGCTGCTCGACCTTGACGCCACGCCCGAGCAGCTTGACAGCCCCATGCTCTTCTGCTCCGGTCGAAACGGTACGGCGAGCTATTCGCCCGATGAGCCCGGCACCGATCTCAAGCCGCTCTTCGATACCATCCTCAACTACATTCCCGCGCCCGAGGCCGACGTCGACCAGCCCTTCCAGATGCTCGTCTCCGCCATCGACTACAACGAGTTCGTCGGCCGCATGGCCATCGGACGCATCGAGCGCGGCGCGCTCAAGCAGAACCAGGAGATCATGGTCTGCAACTACCACAATCCCGACGCCGCGCCGAAGAAGGCGAAGGCCGTCTCCCTCTATGAGTTCGACGGTCTGGGCAAGAAGCCCGTTACCGAGTCCACTGCGGGCAACATCATCTGCCTGTCCGGCATCGGCGACATCACCATCGGCGACACCATCTGCGCCCCGGAGTGCGTGGAGCCTCTGCCCTTTGTGAAAATTTCCGCCCCCACCATGGAGATGACCTTCTCCGTCAACGACTCCCCCTATGCCGGGCGTGAGGGCAAGTTCGTCACCTCCCGCCAGCTGCGGGAGCGCCTGTTCCGCGAGACGCTGAAGGACGTGTCCTGCGGGTGACGGAGATCGACGGCGCCACCGACGCCTTCAACGTGGCGGGCCGCGGCGAGATGAGCCTGTCCATCCTTATCGAAACCATGCGCCGGGAGGGCTATGAGTTCCAGGTGTCGCCCCCCCGGGTGCTGTACCGCACCATCGACGGCAAGAAGTGCGAGCCCATCGAGCGGCTGGTGGCCGACGTGCCCAGCGAGTCCGTGG